>ULYE01035499.1_pt1 | contig 21313 bp, 14 predicted proteins | sample 1961921 | NCBI WGS metagenome assembly ULYE01 (sample SAMEA4835856, study PRJEB28245) | human gut metagenome | biome: gut microbiome; material: fecal sample | place: Denmark | collected 2008 | reverse complement strand
CGAGTTTTTTGTTATTTATATTGGGAGTTTTGACACGCCCTCACGCAAGTAACGTTCTACATAATGTTTTTTATGTTTATCGCCGTATGTATTTTCCGAGTGGCACATCGTGCCACTGCTTTACATACAGATAAAGCAGTCGAGAGCTTGCTCTCGTAAGGCTTTATATGGATGTAAAGCAAGTCGAAGACTCGGAAAATATATGCGGGGTTTTATTTGTTTTTGTCAAAGCCCTGCCATATACTCATATAATCCTCCCTGATAACCTCCAGTTCACATTACTCCAAAATACTGCAAAAAACTTAAACAATAGGCAGCGATATACCCTGAATCTTTTGGTAGATGTCGAGAGCAAAGACATCGGTCATGCCAGAGATGAAGTCGATAACCGCCATGATGCGGGTCTGGAAGTCGTCGCTATTGATGTCGTACTGGTTGCTGAACCTCTTGCGCAGCTGCTCCGAGTGGAACTTCTCCGGATTGACGGCTGCCTCGGTAAGCGTCTCCATCAGCGTCTCCATAATCTTATAACCCGACAACTCCACGTCGAGCACCGGCTTCGAGTTGTATATACGCTCAAAGCTTACGCTGGTGCAATGCTTGTAGGCATCGCGCACAAGCGGCGAGACGTGGTCGATAAGTGCCCCGACAAACTTGCCGTCGAGTATATCCTGTTCATTGGCCACGAAGGTGCGGGCACACTCGCTCTCAAGCAGACCGATGGCGCAGGCTCGCAGATACACCACCTTCTCGTTGTTGTCGGTTATGCCCTCGTCGTTGATGCGCTGCATAATCTTCCGTTGCTGAGTCTCGTCAAAGAAGCCGAGCAGCAACCGCATCGTCTCGTCGAACGAAAGGATGCGAAGCTTGTGTGCGTCCTCGATGTCCATAATCTCGTAGCAGATGTCGTCGGCAGCCTCCACAAGATACACCAAGGGATGACGGGCATAACGCAGCGGCTCGCCCTCAGCCGAAAGACGAATCATACCCAATTCGTCTGCAATGCGACGGAAGTACTCCTCCTCGAATCCGAAGAATCCAAACTTGCCCTTCTTGCCTGCACACAGGCTCGAGTGGGGATACTTTACGATAGACGCTAAGGTAGAGTAGGTCATCACGAAGCCACCCTCGCGTCTGCCGTGAAAGCGGTGTGTAAGCAGTCGGAAGGTGTTGGCGTTGCCCTCAAAGTGGGTCAGGTCGTTCCAGAACTCGTTGCTTATGCGCTCTTGCAAAGCCCTTCCGCCACCTTCGCGAAAGTAAGCCTGTATAGCCTTCTCGCCCGAATGGCCAAAAGGCGGATTGCCCATATCATGAGCCAGACACGCTGTGCTTACGATAGTGCCAATCTCCTCGAACAAGGTGCCGCAGAGTTCGGGATGCCGTTGCTTCAATATGCGCGCCACATCGTTGCCGAGCGACATGCCCACACTTGCCACCTCAAGCGAGTGGGTCAGTCGGTTGTGCACGAAGATGCTGCCCGGCAGCGGAAACACCTGAGTCTTGTTCTGCATCCGTCGGAAAGGAGCCGAGAAGATAAGGCGGTCGTAGTCGCGCTTAAATTCGGAACGGTCGTCGTGTCGCTCGGGATGTCGCACTTCCTGCCCCAAGCGTTTGTTGGATATGAGTTGTTGCCAGTTCATAGTGTATTACGAAGCGGCGCTTATGCCGCATTGTATATGCAAAGGTACAAAAGTTGGATAATAGAAACTAAAATTAAGCCACAATTATCCGTTATATCATTAATAATAAGTACTTTTGCAAGATAAAAAGAAACAAAATAATAATGGTTAAGATAAAGATAGTGAATCGTGGCTCACAGCAGCTCCCTGCCTACGCCACTCCCGAAAGCGCCGGAATGGACCTCCGTGCCAATGTTGCCGAACCCGTTGTGTTGCGTCCTTTGGAGCGTCGCATCATCCCCACAGGTCTCTACATGGCGCTTCCTCCGGGCTACGAGGCACAGGTGCGTCCGCGCTCTGGGCTCGCCTTTAAGCATGGCATAACCGTACTCAATTCACCCGGAACAATCGACTCCGACTACCGTGGTGAACTTGGTGTACTGCTTGTAAACCTCTCCAACGAAGACTTCACCATCCAGGCAGGCGAGCGTATAGCCCAGATGGTTATAGCCCGACACGAGCAAGGAGAGTTTGCGGAGGTAGAAGAGCTTGACGACACCGAACGCGGAGCCGGCGGATACGGACATACTGGAGTGAAGTGAAAAATGAAACAAATGAAGATACATAAAAGTCCAATGCTGTTGTTGGTGCTGCTTGCCATCGTCCCGGCACTTGCCTCGGCGCTTACAAGCGGCATCAATCCTGTGCGACGCACGGCACCAAAGGCAGACACAATGGCCATTTCTGCCGACTCGCTGCTCGCATCAACCCCTTTATTCGACCGCCTCTTTCTCGATGCCGTAGGCTATCAGCTTGCCGGCAACGACTCGGCTGCCATGGCAAAATACGACTCGTGCATAGCCCTCAACCCCAACGCTGCCGAGCCTTACTACCGCCGTGCGCTATATTATGCCGACATAGGCAACGACTCGCTTGCCGCCTTCAATCTTGAGCGTGCCGCCCAGCTGCAGCCAGGCAACGACACCTACCAGGAGAATGTGGCAGAGACATACATCAAGCGACGCGACTTCGACCGAGCAATAAAGGCATACGAGAGTCTGTACAAGCACCACCGCGACCGCAGCGACGTGCTCGACATCCTCGTTCGACTGTACGGAGTAAAGAAGGATTATACCAATATGCTCGCCACCATAGAGCGTATGGAGCAAATAGACGGCGAGAGCGACGAGATGACCTTCCTCAAGATGAACATCTACGAGCAGCGCAAGGACACCAAGAACGCCTACCGCATGCTCAAGAAGCTCAACGACGAGCATCCCAACGAGCCCAACTACAAGGTGATGATGGGCAACTGGCTGATGAACCACGACCGCAAGGCAGAGGCTTTCGACCTCTTCAAGAGTGCCTTGAAGGACGATACGCAGAACGAGTTTGCCCTTAGCTCGCTTTACGACTACTATCGTTCGGCTGGCGACAACGACTCTGCCGACCATCTGCGCGACGAGATTCTCTTCAGCACCAAGACAGAGATAAAGACCAAGACAGCCATGCTTCAGCAAGCCATACGCGAGGGCGAGAAGCAGGGTGGCGACAGCTTGCCCGTACTCTCACTCTTCGACCGCACCATTGAGGCCTCTCCAAAGGCGGTAGACATAATTAATATGAAGGCCGTGTATATGAAGCTGAAGGAGATGCCGGCCGATTCGGTCAACGCAACGTTTGCCCGTGCGCTCGCCATTGAGCCTGAGAACGCCACCGCCCGAATGAACATCATACAGAACATCTGGACCAAGAACAACTGGGAGGAGATAATAAAGCTCAGCAAGGAGGGTACCCAGTACAACCCCGAGGAGATGGCTTTCTACTACTTCCTCGGCATGGCATACTTCCAGTCCAACCGCGACGACGACGCTCTCGACGCCTTCAAGCGTGGTGTGGGAGAGATAAACGACAAGAGCGACCCCGATATCGTGAGCGACTTCTACGCCTTGATGGGCGACATCCTCTACAAGAAGAACAAGCCAGAGGAGGCTTTCGCCGCCTACGACTCGTGTCTGCAATGGAAGGACGACAACGTTGTGGCACTCAACAACTATGCCTACTACCTCTCCGAGCAGAACCGCGACCTCAAGAAGGCCGAACAGATGAGCCTTAAGACGGTGGAGGCAGAGCCTACCAACTCTACCTACCTCGACACCTATGCCTGGATACTGTTCCTGCAAGACCGTTGCGACGAGGCCAAGGCATACATCGACCGGGCACTCGGCAGCGACTCCGATTCCACACAAACCGCGTCTGCCGTGGTGATAGAGCACGCCGGAGATATATACTGCAAGTGCGGCGATATAAACCGAGCCACAGAGCTTTGGCAGAAAGCCATAGACGCCGGAGGCGACAAGGCTGCACTCGAAAGAAAAATAAAGAAATACAAGAAGCAATGAAAAAATTACTGTCTATAATCGTCATCGCCGTGCTGTTGGCATCGTGTGCCAGCAAGAAGGCTGCTACAGGCGATTCAAGTACATCATCAACATCTATTACAAAGACTCAGAAGAGCGAGCAGATAGAGTTCTTGCACCGTATATGCAACAACCACCAGTCGGCCGCCAACATCGTGGCTGCAGCCGACTTTAGGCTTACGGGCAAGGGCAAGGACATAAGCTGCGACGGCAAGTTGTCTATGCGCCGCGACGCAATAATACGCTTGCAGCTGCTTCTGCCCATTATACGCACCGAGATAGCGCGCATCGACTTCACCCCCGAGTATGTGCTGCTCGTCGACCGCTACCACAAGGAGTACATCAAGGCATCCTACAAGGAGATAAGTTTCCTTGCCGACAACGGCATCTCGTTCTACTCGTTGCAGTCGCTCTTCTGGAACGAGCTGTTCCTCCCGGGACAGAAGACTCTTGCCGACAACCAACTCAAGCGGTTCGATTGCGACATAGCATCGCTTGGAGCCACAGTGCCGGTAAGCTTCAAGAACGGAGCAATCGGCTACCAATGGACAGCCAACCGCGCCACAGCTCTTATAGAGAAGGCCATAGTGTCGTACAAGAGTCAGCAGTACGGCACATCGTCGTTGACGTGGAACTACGCCAACTTCAAGACCCTCTCGGGCAAGTCGTTCCCCCTTACACAGCAGTTTGCCGTACAAGCCAATATGGGCGGCAAGACACAGTCGGCACAACTAAGCATAAAGATGTCGTCGCTTAAGACCACTGCCGACTGGGACATAGAGACCAAACTGTCGTCTAAGTATAAGAAGATAGAAGCACAGGATATCTTGAAGAAGCTTCTCTCCATTCAGTAAGCCCGGCTTATGCCCAGCACAATAAACAAGCAACAATTATGAAGAAATACTTAATTGGCCTCTTGGCTGCCGTAATATGTATACTGCCTCTTGCCCAAACAGAGGCGGCAGACATGGCGCAAGCCAAGAAGACTACGCAAGTGAAGAAATCTTCTGCTCAACGTAAGCATACCTCGAGAAAGCCGGCGGCAAAGAAAAAGGTTGCAAGGAAGCCTGCCGCACGAACCTCGAAGAAGGGAGCAAGAAGGTCGTCAAAGCCCGACTACACTACAGCCGAGATTCGCGGACTGCAGTCGAAGCGCTCTGCCATGCAGAAGGAGATAAAGAAGCAGGAGGCAGCGCTGCGTGCCAACCAAGCCGACGTTAAGAAACGCCTTGGCGACCTTATGGTTCTCAACAGCGAGATAGACAAGCATCAGAAGAACATCGACGGCATACAGAAGGACATCAACCACATCGACGGCAACATAGGCATACTCAACGCCCAGCTATCCACATTGCAGCAACAGCTGCAGGACCGCAAGGCAAAGTATGTCAAGTCGATGCGTTACATCAACCGCCGCCATTCGCTGCAAGACAAGCTGATGTTTATCTTCTCTGCCAAGAACTTTGCCCAGATGTACCGTCGTATGCGCTTTGTGCGCGAGTATGCCTCTTGGCAGAAGGCACAGGGCGAGATGGTAAAGTCCAAGCAAGCCCAGGTAAACGAGAAGCACCAGCAACTGCAGCAGGTCAAGGGTCAGAAGAGCAACATGCTGTACAAGGGACAGCAGGAGCGCAAGGCTCTTGAGGGCAAGCAGCAAGAGCAGCAAGTAATGGTGTCGTCGTTGCAGAAGCAGCAGAAAACCATACAGAAGGTCATAGCCCAGCAGCGCAAGGACGCCAGTGCCATAAACGCCCAGATCGACCGCCTCATTGCCGTTGAAGTGGAGAAGGCGCGCATACGTGCCGCCGAGGAGGCCAAGCGCAGGGCTGCCGCCGAAGCGGCTGCAAGAAAACGCCGTGAGGAAGAGTTGGCCAGACGTAGAGCCGAGGCAGAAAGAGCACGCATAGAGAACGAACGCCGCCTACGTGAGGCTCGCGAGGCAGAGGCCCGTGCTAAGGCTGCCGCACGCGAGGCACAGGAGCGCGAAGCCGCAGCACGTGCCGAGGCACAGCGCCAGAAGGATGCCGAAGCCAAGAAGAAGGCACAGGCAGCAGCCCAGGCTGCCGCCGCCGAAGCTGCCGAACAGAAGGCTGTGGCAGAGCAGAAGGCACGCGAGGCAGAGGCTCAGCGTATGGCAGTGGAGCGCAAGGCAAAGGCCGACGAGCGACGCTCGTCAAAGGAGATAGCCGAGGCTAAGAAGAGTGTAGAGGAGAGTAGGTCCATGTCGTCGGTCGACCGTATGATGTCGGGAGGCTTCGAGGCCAACAAGGGACGTCTGCCTATGCCTATCACGGGCAGCGCGCGTATCGTGAGCCACTATGGTCAGAACTCGGTTGCCGGATTGTCTGGCGTAACCATCGACAACAAGGGCATCAACATCATGGGTCAGTCGGGTTGTCAAGCCCGTGCCATATACGACGGCGAGGTTAGTGCCGTGTTCGGTTATGGAGGCTCGTTTGTGGTTATGGTGCGCCACGGTGTCTACATCTCGGTATACTGCAACCTTCGTTCGGTCAATGTTCATCGTGGTCAGAAGGTAAGCACCCGCCAGTCGCTTGGCGCCGTTGCGTCCGACAATATACTGCAGTTCCAGCTGCGCAAGCTGCAGAACCGCCTTAACCCCGAGGCATGGATTGGGCGATAATGTCCCATCCATGTCTTGTGGTTTATGTGAAAACTATAGCCTATTCGTTAGAAAAAGTGTACACTTCTCTACGTTATTCGTTAGAAAAAGTGTGCACTTTTCTTTGTTATTCGTTAGAAAAAGTGTATCTTTACGACGTTTATTCATCAATAAAAGTGTAGACAATGCAAAGATATATATACGACGACTTGTTGAAGTGGAAGCAAAAGGAAGGTCGTAAGCCATTGATTATCAACGGTGCGCGACAGGTAGGGAAAACCTATATACTGCGTGAGTTTGGTGAGAAAGAATATGCCAAGCTTGCCTACTTCAGCTTAGACCGAGACTTGAAGGCGGTTGAGGTGTTCGAAAAAGGAGGCAACATGGCAGATATCCTGATGTCTTTGTCGGCAATAAGCGAAGTCGACATCACCCCCAACGACACCCTTGTGGTGCTCGACGAGATACAAGACTGCCCCAAAGCCTTGGAATCTCTCAAGTTCTTCTGTGAGGATGCGCCCAGTGTACACGTTGTTGTGGCTGGCTCGTTGCTCGGCCTGTCATTGCACAATGGTGTGTCTTATCCTGTAGGAAAGGTGGAGGAGCTGCGCCTTTATCCAATGAACTTCATCGAGTTTTTGAACGCAATTGGTAAGACACAGTTGGTAAAAGTGCTCGAAGGTGCCAACTGGACCGTGATAAATATGCTCGCGTCGGAACTCATAAGTTTGCTTCGACAGTATTATTATGTCGGCGGAATGCCGGCAGCTGTATTGGCACACGTCGAGAAGAGAGGCTTGCAGGAAATAAGGCAAATACAGCAACAGATACTACGCGACTATCGCCGCGACTTCTCCAAGCACGCGCCAAGCAGAGAGGTGCCAAGGATAAATATGGTATGGGATAGTATACCGGCACAACTTGCCAAGGAGAACAAGAAGTTTGTCTATGGAGCGGTAAGGAAAAGTGCCCGGGCTTCCGAGTTTGAGATGGCTATACAATGGCTCATAGACGCAGGCTTGGCATATAAGGTAGATAGAGTAAGCAGTCCTCGTATGCCGCTGAAGTTCTACGACGACATGGTTGCCTTCAAACTGTTTATGCTTGACGTCGGTCTAATGGGAGCCATGGCAGACACTTCGGCAGAGGCTATGCTGGTGGGCGACGGAATATTTACCGAGTACAAGGGCGCCTTTACCGAGTTGTACGTGTTCACCCAGCTCCAGTGTATGAGCATGCCTTTATACTATCATTCTGTCGACAACTCCACAATAGAGATCGACTTCCTCACCCAGTGGCATGACAGGGTGGTGCCTATAGAGGTTAAGGCCGAGGTCAATGTCAAGTCGAAGTCTTTGCGTACATTCATAGGCAACAATCCAGACCTTAAGGGAGTGCGTTATTCAATGCTTCCTTTCCACGACCAAGAGTGGATGGTCAACGTCCCGCTATATGCCTGTTTGGTGCCATTTGATAAGTACTCCAACGCCCCAAAACCTTAAATTAAGGTGCAATAGCATACAAAATGCAAGAAATATTTGTTCACGTTGCAGAATTTTAGTAATTTTGCATCGTTCAGTGGAATGAGGGGCTCCGAGAGAGCTCCTCATTTTTTATTCTCTAAGATATATATATGATAGACAAAAACACCGTAAGAAGCATTGTAGAAGAGTGGCTTGACGGCAAGGAGTACTTCCTTGTCGACATCGAAGTAAGCCCCGACGACCGTATCGTAGTTGAGATAGACCACGCCGACGGAGTGTGGATTGAAGACTGCGTAGAACTGAGCCGTTACATCGAAGACCACCTCAGCCGCGACGAAGAAGACTACGAACTTGAGGTAGGCTCCGCCGGACTGGGACAGCCCTTTAAGGTTGCGCAGCAGTATCACTGCTTCGTGGGCAAGGAGGTAGAAGTGCTCGACGCAGACGGAAAGAAGTACAAAGGCACCCTCAAGAGTGTCGACGGCAACGACTTTATCGTCACGGTGCAAGAAAAGCAGAAGGTTGAGGGCAAGAAACGCCCGCAGCTTGTGGAGCTGGACCGACAGTTCCAGATGGACAAGGTGAAATATACAAAATACTTAATAAATTTCAAATAAGCTATGGCAGCAGCAAAGAAAGACGATGTAGTGAGCATGTTCGACTCGTTCAAGGAATTTAAGGAGACCAAGAACATCGACCGTACCACACTGGTGAGCGTTCTGGAAGAGAGCTTCCGCAACGTTCTGGCTAAGATATTCGGAAGCGACGAGAACTTTGACGTTATCGTAAACCCCGACAAGGGCGACTTCGAGATATACCGCAACCGCGTGGTTGTGGCCGACGGCGAGGTGGAGGACGAGAACAAGCAGATTGCTCTGAAGGAGGCACGCAAGATAGAGCCCGACTACGAGGTAGGCGAGGACGTGTCGGAGCGTGTGGAGTTTGCCAAGTTTGGCCGCCGCGCAATCCTCAACTTGCGCCAGACTCTCGCCTCAAAGATTCTTGAGCTCGAGCACGACTCTCTCTACAACAAGTATAAGGACCGCGTAGGTCAGATTATCGCAGCCGAGGTTTACCAGGTATGGAAGCGCGAGGTGCTCGTGGTAGACGACGAGAACAACGAGCTTATCCTGCCCAAGGCCGAGCAGATACCTGCCGACCAGTACCGCAAGGGCGAGACAATACGTGCCGTGATAGAGCGTGTTGACAACGAGAACAACAACCCCAAGATTATCCTCTCACGCACAAGCCCAACCTTCCTCCAGCGTCTGCTTGAGGCAGAGGTGCCCGAGATAGCCGAGGGCGTTATCGCCATTCGCCGCATAGCCCGTATGCCGGGCGAGCGCGCCAAGATAGCCGTAGAGAGCTTCGACGACCGCATCGACCCGGTAGGAGCATGCGTGGGCGTCAAGGGTAGCCGCGTACACGGCATCGTGCACGAGCTGTGCAACGAGAACATCGACGTTATCAACTATACAGCCAATACCAAGCTCTTCATCCAGCGTGCCCTCTCGCCCGCCAAGGTGTCGAACATCAACATCGACGAAGAGAACAAGAAGGCAGAGGTATACCTCAAGCCAGAGGAGGTGAGCCTCGCCATCGGACGTGGCGGCCTTAACATCAAGCTCGCGTCAATGCTTACCGAGTACACCATCGACGTGTTCCGTGAGGTGAGCGAGGGCGACGCCGACGAGGATATCTACCTCGACGAGTTCTCCGACGAGATCGACCAGTGGGTTATCGACGCCATCAAGGGCATCGGTCTCGACACTGCAAAGGCTGTGCTCAACGCACCACGCGACATGCTCGTTGAAAAGGCCGACCTCGAGGAGGAGACCGTGGACAACGTGCTCAAGGTGCTGCGTGCAGAGTTTGAAAACTAAGCAGATATAGCATAAGGGAGCTTCGAAATCTGAGAGGATTGTCGAGACTCCCTTAGCGAGTATCTAAACACCAACTTTTTTAATACATCAATAAGCAAGAAAGGGAAGACGTAAAAGGGTAGCTCCGATTACTTCTTTTACTCTTTTACTTTTAAAACTATAAAATATGAGCATCAGGTTAAACAAAGCATTACGAGAGTTGAACATAGGACTCCAGACGGCAGTGGAGTTCCTCGAGAAGAGAAGCGATTTGGGTGAGGTCAAGGCCGAGCCAAGCTTCAAGCTCACCGACGAGCAATATGCCGCTCTTGCAGGAGCTTTCCAGCAAGACAAGGAAGTGCGTTCGCAAGCAGAAAAACTCTTGCAGAAGAAGCCAAAAGAAAAGAAAGCCAAGGAAGAGAGTGCACAGGAGCGCCCTCTCGCATCGGGTGTCAAGCAGCAGTACAAGCCACTTGGCAAGATCGACCTTGACAACATCGGCAAGAAACCTGCCGATAAAAAGCCGGCTAAACCTGAGGCCCGTGTGGATTCTCAGACTAAGACAGCTGCCGTAAGTCAGAAGTCGGCAACCAATAACAGCACACCACGCAAACCGGCGGCTGCCGACGTTAAAGTGGAAAAGACGGAAAACAAAATAAATCAGAAGCCTGTGGTTCAGAACAAAGAGCACAAAAAAGAAAAAAATCAAGAGCCTAAGACAGTGGCTGCCGCACAGACTGCACCCACTACGGCCGCCGAAGCTGCCAAGACGCAGCCGGCTGAAACAACAAAGTCGGAAACAACACTGTTCACTACCAAGAGCGAGAAGAAGATTCTCAACACTCCTAAGGTGAACGTTCTTGGCAAGATCGACCTCGCCACGCTCAACCAGAGCACTCGTCCCAAGAAGAAGTCGAAGGAGGAGAAGCGCAAGGAGCGTGAGGAGAAGGCACAGCAGCAGCGTGGCGACAAGAAGAAGCGCGAACGCATCAACAAGGTGCGCGTCGACATCAACGCCGCTTCCAACCAGCCCTCTAACGGCAACGGTGGCAAGCAGAACAACAACGGCAATGCCGGCGGCAGCAGCAAGAACAAGAAGAAGAACCGCAACCGTGGCGGCCAGCAGAAGCCGGCTGAGGTGAGCGATGAGGACGTTGCACGCCAGGTAAAGGAGACGCTCGCACGTCTTACAAGCAAGCAGAGCCAGAACAAGAAGGGCGCCAAGTATCGTAAGGAGAAGCGTGAGGCTGCCCAGGAGAAAATCAACGAGGAGCGTCGCGAGGAGAAGAAGGAGAGCAAGACACTTAAGCTCACCGAGTTTGTAACCGTATCCGAGCTCGCTACGATGATGAACGTGTCTGTAAACCAGGTCATCGGCACCCTTATGAGCGTAGGCATCATGGTGTCTATCAACCAGCGCCTCGACGCCGAGACCATCAACCTCGTTGCCGAGGAGTTCGGATTCAAGACCGAATACGTAAGCGCAGAGGTTCAGGAGGCCATCACCGAGGCTGAGGACGACGAGAACGACCTCGTGCCACGCGCGCCGATTGTTACCGTGATGGGTCACGTAGACCACGGTAAGACATCGTTGCTCGACTATATACGCAAGACCAACGTTATCGCCGGCGAGGCTGGCGGCATTACACAGCATATCGGTGCATACCACGTACAGCTTGAGGACGGCCGCGAGATTACCTTCCTCGATACCCCAGGCCATGAGGCGTTTACCGCCATGCGTGCCCGCGGTACACAGGTTACCGACGTTGCCATCATCATCATCGCTGCCGACGACGCCGTGATGCCTACCACCAAGGAGGCCATCGCACACGCACAGGCAGCCAACGTGCCTATGGTGTTTGCCATCAACAAGATAGACAAGCCGGGTGCCAACCCCGACCGTGTACGCGAGGAACTCGCTGCCATGAACCTCCTTGTAGAGGACTGGGGCGGCAAGTACCAGTGTCAGGAGATTAGCGCCAAGAAGGGTCTGCACGTAAACGACCTCCTTGAGAAGGTGCTTCTCGAGGCAGAGATGCTCGACCTCAAGGCCAACCCTAACCGCAAGGCTACAGGTTCTATCATCGAGTCGTCATTGGACAAGGGTCGTGGCTACGTCTCTACAGTGCTCGTGTCTAACGGTACACTGCGCGTAGGCGACATCGTCATCGCCGGAACATCATGGGGCCGTATCAAGGCTATGTTCAACGAGCGCAACCAGCGCATCGAGAGCGCCGGACCTTCAGAGCCTGCAATCATCCTCGGCTTGAACGGAGCGCCTACAGCCGGCGACTCGTTCCACACTCTGGAGACAGAGCAGGAGGCACGCGAGATAGCCAACAAGCGTTTGCAGCTGCAGCGCGAGCAGGGCTTGCGCACACAGAAGCGCCTCACCCTCTCGGACATCTCACACCGTATCGCCCTTGGTTCGTTCAAGGAGCTTAACATCATCGTTAAGGGTGATACCGACGGTTCTATCGAGGCATTGTCCGACTCGTTCATCAAGCTCTCTACAGAGAAGATCAAGGTCAACGTTATACACAAGGCAGTGGGTCAGATTTCGGAGAGCGACGTAACGCTTGCCGACGCTTCGGACGCCATCATCGTAGGCTTCCAGGTACGTCCTTCGGCAGCAGCCCGCAAGCTTGCCGATCAGGAGGGTGTCGAGATCAACACCTACTCTGTAATCTACGACGCCATCGACGACGTCAAGTCGGCTATGATTGGTATGCTCGACAAGGTTAAGAAGGAGGTCGTCACCGGTCAGGTTGAGGTGCGTGAGGTATACAAGATATCTAAGGTTGGTACCGTTGCTGGTGCCTACGTTCTTGAGGGTAAGGTTCACCGCGTCGACAAGGCTCGTGTCATCCGCGACGGTATCGTTGTACACACAGCCGACATCGCTGCCCTTAAGCGCTACAAGGACGACGTTAAGGAGGTTGCCGCCAACTTCGAGTGTGGTATCTCGCTCGTCAACTTCAACGACATCATGCAGGGCGATATCCTCGAGACCTTCACCGAGATTGAGGTTAAGCAGACTCTGTAATACATACCGAATACATACATCAAATCCTTGGACATCTCTAACGGGACGTCCAAGGATTTTTTGTTCGCGCCAAAAAATAGTGGTAAATCTGCCAGTAATGCCGTATCCTATTGATAGTCAGTGGTATAAAGGCTGTCACATTGTCTTTTTTATCGTTCTATCTGCCATGCCATCTGCCAGCCCCTCGCCCCAATGTGCCAGCTCGCAGAAGCGGAAGCAGCGCAACAAAGGCTTAATGACCGACCAATCAAGGCTTAATGACCGACCAATTAAGGCTTAATGACCGACCAATCAAGCCTTAATGACATAGCAATAAAGGCTCCGTGACGCTACCATTGCATACTTCTTGTGGCCACCTGGCAGATACATAGTATACGCATGGCAGATACCCTGCTACATAACCCCTCTCAAATCGCTATCTGCCAGCCCATAACCATCTGTGCGTCAACGCTGTAGACGAAAATATGGCACATTGGTACTTTATATCTTCAACCAAACTTTTTTTGTCTTCTTGATATTTTTAGCTAACTTTGCAAGCTAATAAAAACTCATTAGTAAAAAGATGTTTTCTAAGTATACCATACTGTCCTTAGCCCTCGGCTCACCCGCCGTGGCATCGGCACAAGCCTACTTCGACGTGATGCCGCTAACGTGCACCGAGAAGCAGGGAGGCACCGTGTACAATGCTGCGGTCGACTTTCCGGTAGGAGGCGACGCAGCAGTGGTGCGCAACGCAAAGAAGTGGATAGGCGAAGTGCTTATGTCGGATGCCGACATGCCCGAGGTATCGATGTCAACAATGTCTACCGACGACTTCGGCAAGCTGCTCGACGCTGTTGCTAAAGACTTTGTGAAGAACAACGAAGGCTCGCGCCGGCGCGTGGAGATAACGTGGATGTATGAGGACCCGACGTGCGTGACGTACGAGGCTGTAACCACCGACCGCGACTCGGTAGATTGGTCGACAACGAGCGTGGCGTGCTTCTCCAAGCGCGACGGCCATAGAGTGGGCGCCAAAGAGATATTCAGCTGCGACGAGGCACAAATAAAGCGCCTTATGTGGCAATATCGCGGCAAACTGTCCATGGAGGTGGCGAAAGCCGACGACCTATACGTGGGCGAGTGTGGATTTATAGACGGATGGGTGCTCGTGGTAGGTCCGGCACAAGGCACGTCCGGCGCCGCGTACAGGCTGAGATACCCCGAAATAGAACAGTGGCTAAAGAAGCCCCAAAGCGACGGCTATCTGGCACGCTAAACGTGCAAAGACCGCGCTGCGAAACTGGCACGCCAAAAACGCCGCAAGCCTTTGCTAATAAGCTGGTTTCATTATAGCTTTTTTACCATTAAAAATTTCATCAAGTCACGAAAAATTAGTACTTTTGTACACTAAACATCGAATATAGCATAATGGCAGAAATACAGAAAACCGAGAGCAACTACTCGGCAAGTAATATCCAAGTTCTTGAAGGACTTGAGGCAGTGCGCAAGCGCCCTGCGATGTACATCGGCGACATAAGCGAGAAGGGTCTTCACCACCTCGTAAACGAGACAGTGGACAACTCTATCGACGAGGCTATGGCTGGCTATTGCTCGCACATCGAGGTTACCATCAACGAGGACGAGTCGATAACCGTACAAGACAACGGCCGTGGTATTCCGGTAGACGAGCACAAGAAGCTGCACAAGTCGGCTCTTGAGGTTGTTATGACCGTGCTGCACGCCGGCGGCAAGTTTGACAAAGGCTCTTACAAGGTCAGCGGCGGTCTGCATGGTGTGGGCGTGAGCTGTGTAAACGCTCTGTCAACACACATGAAGTCGCAGGTGTTCCGCGACGGCAAGATATATCAGCAGGAGTATGAGAAGGGCAAGCCTCTATATCCCGTAAAGGTTGTGGGCGAGACCGAATTGCGCGGTACACGCCAGCAGTTCTGGCCAGACCCAACCATCTTCACCACCACACACTATCAGTGGGACATCGTGGCACGCCGTATGCGCGAGCTTGCCTTCCTTAACGCAGGCATCAAGATAACCCTTCGCGACCTTCGTCCCAACGAGGAAGGCAAGACACGCGAGGAGGTGTTCCATGCCAAGGACGGACTGAAGGAGTTTGTGCGCTACGTCGACCGTCACCGCACCCACCTCTTCGACGACGTTATCTACCTCAAGACAGAGAAGCAGGGCTTCCCTATAGAGGTTGCCATAATGTACAACACCGACTACTCGGAGAACATCCACTCGTACGTCAACAACATCAACACCATAGAAGGCGGTACACACCTCACTGGTTTCCGTGCTGCCCTCACACGTACGTTGAAGGCTTATGCCGACAACGACCCCGTTATCTCTAAGCAGATAGAGAAGGCCAAGATCGAGATTGCGGGCGAGGACTTCCGCGAGGGTCTTACAGCCGTTATCTCTATAAAGGTGGCTGAGCCGCAGTTTGAGGGCCAGACCAAGACCAAGCTGGGCAACAGCGAGGTGGCAGGTGCCGTGCAACAGGCTGTGGGCGAGGCTCTTACCAACTATCTGGAGGAGAACCCGAAGGAGGCAAAGATGATTTGCGACAAGGTTATTCTTGCCGCCACAGCACGTATCGCGGCACGCAAGGCACGCGAGAGCGTACAGCGCAAGAACCCGCTTACGGGCGGCGGACTGCCAGGCAAGCTTGCCGACTGCTCTAACCGCGACCCTAAGAAGTGCGAGATATTCCTCGTCGAGGGTGATTCGGCCGGCGGTTCTGCCAAGCAGGGACGCGACCGATATACACAGGCTATCCTGCCGCTGCGCGGCAAGATTCTTAATGTGGAGAAGGTTATGTGGCACAAGGTGTTCGAGTCGGAGTCGGTTATGAACATCATCCAGAGCATCGGCGTGCGTTTCGGCGTCGATGGCGAGGAAGACAAGGAGGCCAACATCGAGAAGCTGCGCTACGACAAGATTATCATTATGACCGATGCCGACGTCGATGGCTCGCACATCGACACACTCATCATGACTCTCTTCTACCGCTTCATGCCTAAGATTATACAGGAGGGACACCTCTATATAGCCAACCCGCCGCTCTACCTCTGCACCTACAAGAACAAGGTTAAGGAGTACTGCTACACCGAGCAGCAGCGCCAGGCTTTCCTCGACAAGTACGGCAACGGCACCGAGGACGGCAAGTCTATCCATACCCAGCGCTATAAAGGTTTGGGTGAGATGAACCCCGAGCAGCTTTGGGAGACCACTATGGACCCGAAGCAGCGATTGCTTAAGCAGGTTACCATAGAGAACGCTGCCGAGGCAGACGAGATATTCTCAATGCTTATGGGCGACGACGTAGAGCCACGCCGCAAGTTTATTGAGGAACACGCTACTTACGCCACTATCGACGCGTAATAAACAAGGCTTGCACCATGAATCACGAGCTGATGATGGTGCAAGCCTTTTTGCTTTAACATAAGCTTCTTTATAAGAAAAACAGAGCTACATACCTATGCAACGCCTATTGTTCATAATCATGCTGCTATACGCCACCGCTGTTGAGGCTCAACAGATGGGGGCCAAGTGGATGACAGCGCCTGCTGCCTCCGACTCGGCGTGCCAGTGGTTTCGCCGCACGTTTGTAGCCGATGAGCGTCCGCGCCGTGCCTCGGTGTGCATAGCCTCTTGCTCGCCTTTTGTGCTGTATGTCAATGGACGCAACGTGTCGACAGCTCTTTATATGCCCGACCGTAGGTCTAACGACCGCAAGCCGATGGCTATTACCTACGATGTTACGCGCTTCTTGCGTCCCGACTCCAATACCGTTGCTGTGCTGTGCAAGGAGCCGGCTGTGGCTGTCAACTTCTTTGGCACCACCGTTGGGCAGCGCCGCTTTTCTTATTCGTCTCCAGATGGCTGGCTGTGTCATGCCGCCTCTACAAGCATCACGTCTTGTGGCGAACTGATGGACGGACGGGCCAATGCCCAATCGCTTGCTTATGGCGATATGATGTTGGCACAATGGCGGCCAGCAAGTGTGTTGGGTGGCAACTTCTTTGCTGTGGATAGCTTTGCCGGCAACAGTAAGGGCAACAGCCAAAGCAATGCCGTTGTCTACTTAGGACTCTCAGGCGAGAGCATCTTCGGATATCATCCTTTTTCTTACAATCCGTTGACAGACAATGCGGTACGCACGTATAAGATTCTGCGTCCACGCTATTTCGACCCTGCCTACCGCTCCATAGCCTACAACTTTGCCCCCGGCTTCTACGGCTTTGTGCGTGTTACGCTTCGCGGTTGCAAGCGTGGCGAGCGCATACGCATAGGCAACCTTGTGTATATATGCTCTGGCGAGATGGACGAGCAGGCTTTCTGTAGGTTCACACACCAGTATGCCAGACAGATAGTTATCTCCGGCGACCGCCATTTTAACCCCGAGCAGATACAGGATGTAGAGGCCTTGTGCCTGTAGGTGAAATGGATAAATATAACGTCTTCTTTCGTCATATAGACAAAATGAATGCATTTTTTGAATAAAAATAAACAAAAAGTATTCGTTATTCAAATTAATTGCATATTTTTGTAGCATTAAAATGTGTTAGCTCAAAGAAAGTGATTTACTAAACTAATTAATAATTATTATTCTAAAAGCAATGAAACATCTCGTTAAACCATTAGGTACCGGAATGTTGACAGCTGTTCTTTGCATTATGGGAACAGCAGTAAGTTATGCACAGAAAGTGTCTTACATTATTCCGACTCCAAAGAGTGAGCTTTTGCCATCAACAACAAAGTCTAAATCATTGGCAGCCGCAACAAGCAGTATAAAGGCAGACTACAAACTGCCAGTGCCGTTGGCTTATCTCGGAACCATTTCGGCAGAAGACAATGCCAACAGCAATCTTCTGTTCAAGCACAAGGCCATCAACGAAGGCGCATGGTTGTTGGCATCGTCCGACAAGAAGACAAGCTACGTCAACCAGTCGACGGGCAATGCATCTTCAAGCCTGTGGACTGTACCAGGAAGCGATCCTTCTTCGTTCAACACTTCTGATATCCAGGTGGCCTATTCTAAACCTGGCGTATATAATATGCCTACCCTTAAGGCTGGAGATGGTTCTGCATCCGACAGCTATACTGCACCTTATACTATAAAGGTAGGTGGCACATCAGAGATAACCACTATCGACTGCCGCGAATGGGGCTCGACATACATGCTTTCTGCAGCCGAGTATGGCAACGGCCAGGGTTATGTAGGTGGTACCAATGCTGTGGATCTTGTGGGTTATGGCAATCTCTTCATGCTTGGAACAGACGATGCGTTCCTTGATGGCGTAAATGTGTATCTGCTCAAGAAGCCGACTAAGTTCAAGGAAGACGCTAAGATTGCTGTCCAGGTATGGATGACCAGTATCACAGAGTCGGGTGTAAAGTTGGCTAACCTTCCCGTAGAAGCCGAAGTAGTGAAGATGAAAGACATCAAGGCAGACGGCGAGGACGGTGCTTGGTGTCCTATATATGATGGTGGTCTTATCCAGATTAAGTTCTCCGAACCGCTTTCTATGTATGGCAAGACAACCTTCTTTGTAAGCGTCGAAGGTTTCAGCAACGACCCTGCTACAGAAGATTTTGTCCTGCTAAAGGATATGCTGGGCAAGGAGCTTGACGAGACACAGTCGTACTCATTGCTTTGTCACAACTCGTTTGCACGCCAGAAAGGCGAGACCGACTACTTGCGTCCTATAAGTATGTATGGTGGCGGAACAGGCAGCTTTGCCATTTGCCCAATTATCCGAATTCCAGACAGCGCTGCAGGCATCAACGCCGCAACTACTAAAGACAGCAAACGTCTTGTTGCCCGTTTCTGCGATGCCAACACTATAGAGGTTGTCGCTCCCGCAGACGGCAATGTTACTGTGACAGATGCAAGCGGAGCAACCATAGCACAAGGCAGTATAGCCAACGGCAAGGCTCGCATATATGTGGCTGATGCAGGTCATGGACTCTACATTGTATCAGGCCCTAACGGTCAGACGGCTAAGATTCTGCGATAAGAATAGGGCTTAATAGCCAGTTATTAAGAAACCAATAATAGTAATCAATAATCGTAATAATTGTAAATCTATGAGGAATTTTGCACATAAGGTGATGAGCACTGCCGTTATGACAGTGTTTGGCGTTTGTGCTATGAGCGCACAGACCCACACGTGGAAGAGTGTGAACACAGGTGATGGTACCACCTATGCCATTGAGAAGGACGGCTCGTTGTGGTCGTTTGGTTGGAACGAGTCGGGACAGATGGGTATCGACTCAAAAGACCAGAAAATCTCAGTACCTACACAGGTAGGCACAGGCAACGATTGGGCATTGAGCAGTGCCGGTCAGGCATACGGCTTCTTTATCAAGAGCGATGGCACATTGTGGGCTGTAGGCGACAACACCAATGGCGTGTCGGGTGTAGGTACCGGAGCCACCAACTATAAGGTACCAACCCAGGTGGGTACCGACAGCAACTGGAAGACTGTTAGCTGCTCGCGTTTCTTCGGTCATACAGCTGCCGCCATCAAGACCGATGGCACCCTTTGGGCATGGGGCGACGGCCGCTCAGGACAGCTTGGCATCGGTTCGTATACAAGCAAGACCGTTCCAGTGCAGGTAGGAACAGACAAGGACTGGACTCAGGTAAGCCTTGGCAACGAGTTTACTATTGCTCTTAAGGCAGATGGTACACTCTGGGGATGGGGCGTAAACCAGAACAAGCCACTTATGAATAGTGGCAAATTTGTTAAGTCGCCGGTTCAGCTTGGCACAGATAACGACTGGGCATACATCTTTGCTGTGGTAGAAACAGCTTATGGTGTCAAGAAAGACGGATCGTTGTGGGTATGGGGCGACAACTACAACAATATGTCGGGCATCAAGGATGCCGATATCGAGAAGATTTCAGCACCTTCTAAGATCACCTTCGGTGCCAACGAGAAGGTTATCGCTGTAAGCGGCTGCGACAACAACCGTTATGTAGGTGTTGGCGAAGACGGTGTGATAACCAAGATCTACTCATGGGGCTCAAATGTCGATGGTGCTCTTGGCGACGGCTCTGGTGTGCCTGTTGACGCCACAGAAGGTCAGAAGACCGTTATTGAGCCGGTTGTTGTAAAGCTGCCTGAGGGCGTAAAGGCCACTCAGATTGCAAGCGGCAATGGCTATTGTGTAGTTCTTTCAACAGATGGTAAGATTTATGGTTGGGGTAAGAACCGTGCCGGACAGCTCGGCAACTATTGCTCTGAGGACAAGATGACCTACGTTGCAGTGCCTATCGAGTGTGCTGTAGAGCAAAAGGTAGAAGAGAAGGTTTACACCATTGATGCCGAGGAAATCCCTGCACAGCTCAATGATGCCAAGAAGCTTGTGCTCACTGGCACATGGGATCAGGACAAGCTTCAGGCTCTCTCTCTTGCTATCGGCAACAACACTGGCTTCCCGCCAGTAGGCAACTCTACTATCGAGGAAATTGATATGAGCCAGGCTAAGATTGCCGCCAGCACATACGCTTATCTCCCAAGTGGTTTTGGTGTATTCCGCGGCCTCAATGCTCTTACTACCGTAAAGATGCCGGCTGCTGAGGAAGCTGCCAACTTCAAGAGCTTGCGCTCTGCTTTCCAGAACTGCACAAGCCTTAAGTATATTGACATCTCAGGATGTGTAAATGTTTCTAACCTTACAGATGCCTTCTACGGTTGCCAGATTACAGAGGTAGACCTCTCGGGCTTCAAAAATATCACCGCCTGTGAGAGTACTTTCGACAACTGCGACAAGCTTATCTCAGTTAAGTTGCCAGCCAAGATAACACTGGGCAAATATCTCTTCGGCAGCAATTTCTCTCTTGCCACTATCGACTGGAGCGCTTTTGCAGGTACAGAGGCACCTAAGATGCCAAGCGGTATGTTCCAGTATGTAGACGAGCAGAAGGACCTCAAGAACATCACACTCATTGTTCCTGACGCTTTGGTAGAGTCGTTCAAGGCAAATGCCGATTGGGCTAAGCTCAACGTTGTAGGCACTACTTCTACCGGTATCAGCAATGTCGCTACTGACGCTTCGGCAGACAAGGTAATCTATACAATTGGCGGTGTAAAGGTAGCTGCTTCTAAGAGCGGCTCTCTGTCTAAGGGTCTTTACATCATCAATGGCAAGAAGGTAATGGTTAAGTAAGCCAAAAGCCTTACATTGATAGTTTAAAACAGAATGAGGATGTGTCAAAAGTCGCAAGTGGTACGCCCCGAAGGGGCA
>ULYE01026191.1_pt1 | contig 21564 bp, 17 predicted proteins | sample 1961921 | NCBI WGS metagenome assembly ULYE01 (sample SAMEA4835856, study PRJEB28245) | human gut metagenome | biome: gut microbiome; material: fecal sample | place: Denmark | collected 2008 | reverse complement strand
GGATATTCCTATTAACTTTGCACTTGCTTCTGGAATCCGCCTGCGTTAATTTTAGTTAACCTTGCAAGTCTTTTGCCCAATTCCATTTACCATTCCAGAACATCTTACTAAATTTGCTTCAATATTATTCCAAGCCTCGAATCTGACAAGAAACGGGATTGCCTTACAAATCATATATGCCGCAAAGACTCATGGATTCAAGAAACAATCGGTTCACGGAGATGCTACTGCTCATGTGCTTCTGCTTGAGCAGTCTGGCAATGGAAGCGCAAAAAGTTCCCCACGAACGAGACTTCCCAACCCGAAGGGAGGCCAGAAGAATGATGAAGCTCATCAAACGAGCCGACTACCAAGAAGATTATGTGCGGCAATGGTACAAGAGGCAAAAGCGAGAGCCACCCAAAGACTGGGGAAAGGAGGTCAAGCGCAAAGACGAGAACCACAGATTTGAATATCTGACAGACAAAGATTTCAATGACAACGCAAGGGGATGCTATATGGTAGATGGAGTCTATATCGGCCCCTACGACATAGGCATCAACTGCTGTTCTATGAAAAAGAAGGTTCTGGATTCTGACTCAGACTTCCCCTTTACCATCAGAGGCATTGGCAAAGACAAAGACTCTCTGGTACTTGACGTTCCCTTAGGTGAATGGTCAGAAAAAGAAGAAGAATGCTGGCCCAGCATACGCGGAAAGGAGATTTCCTATATCTGCAATTATGAGAGCGAGGGGAAAAATATCGAGTTGATAAGTCTGGACGACCTTCGAAAAGAACGCTTTCCACATCTTGACGCGCCCGTCATCTACACAATAAACAAATTCTTCATCACACACGATGAAGACCTCTACAAACTGGACAAGAACTTCATATATAGAGTGGAACTGATAACTTCCGAACAAATTCCCACTTTGGGAAAGGCTTACCCGCACTTCGCCATTATACGCATCTACACCCACACCGCCCACAATTGGCATCAGGGAATCATTGGCGTGAAATAAACCAACAAGAGGCATTATGACTAAATCAAGGAACAACACAGACAGATACAGGCTCATCATCGGCCTTTTGATTCTGTTATGCATATGCTCTGTGGAAACAGCAGCACAAGGCTGGTACACATGCCAAGAGGAAGTCCAGCATTTCCGTGAGCACATGCGTCTGTTGCAATCTACCCCTCCCACGTATTGCAGCAAGACAAGAGAAGACCCCAACCACAACGATGAAGTGGCAAGCGACACCTTTTTCAACAAAAGGCTCATGTCTAAAGTATGCTTCACCTTGAACGGCACTTATATCGGCCCCAGCGACATAGGTATCAACTGCTGTTCGACGAAAAAGAGGGAGATACGCATTGGACACGGGAAACCGTTCACGATAAGAGGCATAGGAGCCAACAACGACTCCATCACGATAAACATGCCAGACAGTCTGGCAAGCGGCAAAGGGCAAACGCCTGCCATTCGCGACAGGGACTTTTGGTATGTAATCAACTACGAGGACCATGACAACAAGACCTTCCTGGTCACTCTTGACGAAGTGAAGAAGGCACTCTACCCCAATCTCAAGGAACCCATTCTGTTTATGATAAACAAGTTCTTCATCACCCACGATGAGGACCTCTACAGGATAGACAGGAATTTCATCATGAAAGTGGAATTGCTCAACTCGTCCGACATCTCTGCGCTAAAGCTCTTCCCCACCTTCAGCATCATACGCATATTCACCTGGACTCCCCACAACTGGCACCAAGCCCAAGGCTATGAAACTAGCCAGACTGAATAAGGAACCCATGTAAATCATGGTAGAGTTCAAGCAGTACTACTTACTTTGCCCATGAAGTATATCTTACTTTGCCTATGAAGTACTACTTCTATCGCCCACGCAGTACTACTTCTTTTTTTCTTACCCTTTTGATTAAGTCAAATGACCAAACGAATTCTTCATCACCTACGATGAGCACCTCTGTTTTTTATAGTTCTGCCTTCAATTCATTATACAAATCTACTGGACCCAAGTGCCAGTATTTTGTACTTTCTGTTGACAACTTCTTGTACAACTCTGAACGATAGATGCGGCTAAGGCTCTCTTGTAGAGTGAAGCCATAATCATCGTGTAAATATTCTACCAGCCAGCAAATTTTACCTGGCAAAAGCAGATGGAGGTTGTTTTGGTTTATTTGAAACATATTATTTTCCTATTCTAATTGCTTCAATGAAATGTAGTGCCGCCAATGCTTTTTCTGTATGAAACAGGTATTGGTCAACCAATTTGTAAGTTTTGAGTTCACGAATAAGGGTTTCGATACCGATAGCTCCACTTTCATATAGTCCAAATTGCAAATAGACTCTATCATTTGCAACAGGGCCATATACTATATCGTAGTTGTGGGTAAAGCCTTTTTGCGTTCGGTTAGCCATGACAAAGTCTGCCCATTCCTTAGACGGTTCGGTAAATATAAGGCATTTAAGTTCCTGCATTTTTATATCGTCGAACTCATATACGTTGACATAACCGCCATTGACAATCTTTTCACGCATACGCCTTTCCACCCATTCCTTGGATTGCTGTTCTGAAGTCGTGGTGTAGAAACCTTTGCCATAATCCAGCAAGCGGTTTGGCTGGAGTATCATGGGATTCTCCACAACTTCTAAACTTCCGTGATATATCTTCATGCCTCTTTCTTTTTTCTGATTTCTATATACTCGTCTATCTCCTCTATCAGCCATTGACGGCCCTGGGTATGAAGGACATCGTAGAACTCGCTTAGATAGTCAACCAAGCCATACTTGGAAAACAAATCAAGCACTTGTTCACCACTCATTCCTTTAGCCGCTCCATATTCTTCTATGCAGAATGCGACAAAGAGGGCAATGTCTTTTTCTTCCTTGCTCATAGCTGTTCTCCTTTCTGTGGCTTTGCCACACATATCTGTTCTGTCCTGTAACTACATCACTTATCAAACGCAGCTTGAACTCCTTGAGATAGTCCATCTCGACTTGGAGGTCTGCCATGCAACTTTGGAAAGCTAAGTTTGACTTGTTCCTTTTTCTTTCTTCTTAAACTGCCTTTATGCGATTTTACTTCATGTTTTTATCGCATTTGCCCCACAAAAATAATGTTTTATTGCGACATTCATCATACAAAGCCATGTTTTTGCATAATACAAGGTATTTTAAGCACCAAATACTACACAGAACAAACTTACTTTGCCCATGAAGTATATCTTCTATCGCCAATGCAGAACTACTTTTTTCTCCCATTTGACACTTGAACTTATTATTCATATTATCAAGCACTCAATGAAACAACATGAACCTATTCTGGACTATCCACAGCGTAGTCTGGCATATACTGAGAAGTACATAAACAAGATCCAGAACCGCTTACGGGCTCTGCCTTGGAAACTGTTTTTCATTGATACGCAAAAGGGCTTTTATGTTCTAAAAGCATTGGGAATGTCACCTTCCATGAGGATGCAAGAAATGCGCAGTACTACCGTGAAGGGATGACGACAGTACTGCGATGTCGGTTGCAAGAGGCTTCTACAGCTTCTTTATTAGGTTGGATGAAATGGGATTGAACTCTATCCCATAAACCACACAGACGAAATGACAGCCCCTTATCGGCCAAGCGACAAGATTCTAATCCGTCCCGCAACCTTCTCTCATGCGGCTGAGCTGGTCGAGCAGTTGGATGTGGTGGGCATCCAATTTACCTTGCAGGATGAGTTTGCGGTTGTATTTCCACCAGTTGAGGAGACCTCGGTTTTCCACTTTGCGCTTGTCGGGCAGGTGGCGATGCTCCCGCACATAGGCCAGGAGCTGAGCGTAATGCTCCTGCCAGTTCTGTTCTCTCTTAGAAACTTTCATCTTTGTCTTGTACAAAAATTCTCTTCGTTTTTAGTAACATTAGCAACAGCTAATGCTTGAGGAAAATAAAATGGAGCGGATTTCGTAGGAGTATAATCGTTTATATCATCTATCTGCTGACTGGCTTGTCGTTTTTTCACCTATACCCTCGCTGATAGCTGGGAATATAGAAGTTGATATTGCCGTTTTCAAAATCAACTATTGATTTAAGTGAAATGTTCTTGCTCATAAGTTTTCTTTTATACATTTTCAACCTCTTTAGCTTGGCAAAGAGATTCAAACAGTGTGGGTCTATTATAAAAACATTAGGGAATCAAACACGTTCTTTCTACGATTTTGCCAAGTATGTTCTATTGATTACTCCTATTGATTAAATTAACCACCACTTTCACCATCACATCCTTCTCTTCTGTGCGGCTCTCGGCAATCATCAGCGTGAGTGCAACGAGGGTGTTGTCGGCTATGCGTTTATGTCCGTCCTGGCCATAAAGTATGCCATTCTTCTCCATAAACCAAAGGAAAAGCATGGCAGCAATTCGTTTGTTGCCATCGCTGAAAGTATTCTCTGCATTTGAGTATATCCCTCTTTCCTGCCATATTTCTTGGGTGTCGCAAATTTTGCGACTACCGGCTCACCTTCCAGTTCTTCCCTCAATGCATTATTGATATGCTTTGCTATTGTTTTGTAGTCTCTACCATAAAGTTGAGCGATTTGTTCTCTATTAAGCCAAACGGAATCTTTCTCCAACTTTACTTCAAGTTGTGTGTTGCCATCGTCTGTCTTATATAGGACGATAGAAGAACCATCATTTGCAACAATTTTATTCTCCATCATATATATATATGATATCACTATTCCTTATACTTGTTCCACATTCTCTTTACTTTTCCAGCTATCTCCTTACGGAGCCAAAGAGGTTCGAGCACTTCAAGGTCTTCACCTTTCCAAAGGAGTTCCTGTTGGAAGTCGGATGCCGGTCTGATATGCAATCCAAAGGACCTAAAAAGAGGCGGGTTGCACAAGAGTATTCCTCTGCAACCCGCCAGTGTATCCTGTTACTGCCCAGGCACAAGGGAGTGCCCGCAGCTGCTTATCAGAAGTAGAAGCCCATGCCAAGCTTCAGTCCCACCTCGGTACCCTCGCTGAAGCGGTTGAAGCAGAGGTTGCAATAGACTGACGGTTCGATGCTCAGATAGCGGTTCACATAGAAGCAGTAGCCCACCTCGGGTGAAAGGTGCATGTAGTTGCGGTTGCCAAAACGGTTCACCTCCGTCACTATCACCTGTTTGGTACCATCAGGCAATGTGCTCTCCACGCTATTGACAGTCTTTCCTGTAGTCACATTGCTGGCATGCTGGAAGGTGAGTCCCAGTCCCAGGAATAAGCCGTTCTGCTCGATGTAGTATCTTCCGCCCACACCCACCTGCAGGTCGTTGCGGTTCTTCATAGTGCCGCGAGCACCCTGATGCTCATATCCCAAGCGTCCGTATATCATCCAGCCGTCTTCTACAAAATAGCCGCCAGTAGCCTGAACGCCCATCTTGAACTTGGAGTCCTTGCTGTAGGAGAGTCCCATACCGGTAAGTGAAGTGTTGAGATAAGAGGTGTATTTCTCAAACTGGGCAGATGCCGACAGGCTGGTCACTGCCATCAGCAGCACCAGCATACCTTTTCTCAATGTGGATGTCTTCATTGCGATATTCTTTAGAGTCGTTATAAATTTAATGAGGGCGAAGTTATGGGATTTTTCCCAAGTCAGCAAGCATCAGTGCCGCATTTTAGTATGTTTTAACTTCTGCCACCATTGCTTCTCCTGCGCACAAGCCAATACCCGAACAGGGCAGTAAGCAGGCACATGAAGACCAGTCCGCTCACGATGCCCACCATGAGGGGTAACTGGAATCCTTCAGGCGCCACCAGTATGTAACTGGTACACACTACGGTCATGAACATGGCAGGAAGCAGGGTAATCCAGAAGCAGCGTCCCTTGCGTGCCAACCACACACTCACAGCCCACAGAGTCATGAAGGCAAGCGTCTGATTGGACCATGCGAAGTAGCGCCAGAGCACATTGAAGTCGATGAACAACAGCATGCCGCACACCACGAAGATGGGCAGACTGAGCGCGAGACGCTTCCAGAGCTTGTTCTGAGGGAAGTGAAGGAAGTCGGCAGCCATCAGTCGGGCGCTGCGCAAGGCAGTATCGCCACTGGTGATAGGTGCTGCCACCACACCCAGTATGGCCAGTATGGCTCCTATCCTGCCCATCCAACTGCTGCACAGGGTGCTTACCACCACGGCAGGATTGCCCATATCGGCCAGTTGCTGATAGCCGCCGGCATACTTGATGGAGGCTGCTGCCCAAATGAGAGCCACCAGCCCCTCGGCTATCATAGCTCCGTAAAAGACGCGACGGCCCATACGCTCACTCTTGAGACAACGTGCCATCATGGGGCTTTGAGTGCCGTGGAAACCGCTGATGGCACCACAGGCTATCGTGATGCACAGCATGGGAAACACGGGCAATCCCTTGGGATGATGGCCCGTGAGAGGGTCGGTGAGTTCGGGCATCCAGCCGTCATGGGTGAAGATGCCTATTGCCAGACCCACTGCCATGATGAGCATAGCCAGTCCGAAGAGGGGATAGATGCGGCCGATGAGTGCACTCACAGGCAGCAGAGTGGCCAATATATAATAGAAGAAGACGAGTGCCGACCAGAAGAAGACAGTGCCGCAAGCGCCCCAACCAGACGTCATGTTGCTGAGCAGATTGGCCGGTGTGGCCACAAACACAGCTGCCACCAGCACCAGAAGCACCATGGAGAACACGCGCATGAGGAGCCTGATGCCCGACCCCAGTTCATCGCCCACAAACTCGGGAATGGATATACCACCCTTGCGCAGGCTGATCATCCCGCTCATGTAGTCATGTGTAGCACCCGCAAAGATACAGCCAAGCACTATCCACAAGTAGGCTGCAGGACCAAACAGAATGCCCATGATGGCACCGAAGATGGGGCCAGTGCCGGCAATGTTGAGAAACTGGATGAGGAACACTTTCCAAGTGGGCATGGGGATATAATCCACTCCATCCTGCTTGGTAAAACACGGTGTGGGCCTGTCTGGCTCCACTCCGAACACTCTCTCCACCACTGCGCCGTAGAACACATATCCAAGCACAAGGGCAACAAGAGAAATACAAAACGAAATCATGTCTGCTTCTTTTTCTTATAAACTGACGTGCAAATTTACGAAAAAACGATAAAAAGAACTATCTTTGTGGGCATGAATAAGCTCATAAGGACTTGTGCACTGGCTCTGGCAGCCATACTTTGCACCACAATATACGCGCAGGAACTCTTTTCACCTGCCCATCCCGCACCCAAGAGAGAGGTGCGCGGAGTGTGGGTAACCACGCTGGGAGGACTGGACTGGCCTAAGACAAAGGCCAATTCAGCCAACGGTATCGAACGTCAGAAGCAGGAGCTGAGGCAGATACTGGACCAACTGCAGGCCTGCAAGATGAACACCGTGTTCCTGCAGACACGTGTGCGCGGAAGCGTCATCTACCCCAGCCGCATCGAACCATGGGACATCGCGCTCACGGGACAGTACGACAAGAGTCCGGGCTATGACCCTCTGGCCTTTGCCATAGAAGAATGCCACAAGCGTGGAATGGAACTGCACGCCTGGGTGGTGACTGTTCCGTGCTTCAAGACAGCACAGGCCAAGCGCATGGGCAAGAAAGGGCTGCTGCACACCCACCCCTCCTGGCTCAAGCGGCATGCCGACTCCTATTATCTGGATCCCGGACTGCCCGGAGTGGCGGAGTACATAGCAGGCATCTGCCAAGAGATAACCGAGAACTATGACATCGATGGTATCCACTTCGACTACATTCGTTATCCCGAGAACGCAGAATCCTTCCCCGATGCAGCCACCTACAGGAAATACGGCAAGGGGCAATCCAAGCGTCAGTGGCGATGCGACAACATCACCGCCATCGCACGGCTGGCCTACCAGCGCATCAAGGCCGCGAAGCCTTGGGTAAGGGTAAGCTGTTCGCCTATAGGCAAATACCAGGACGTATCACGCTATTCGGCCAAAGGATGGGCAGCACTCACCACCGTGCATCAGGATGCACAGGGATGGTTGCGCCAGGGCATTATGGATATGCTCTGTCCCATGATGTACTTCCAGGGCGACCACTTCTACCCCTTCGCTGCCGACTGGCAGGAGCAGTCCTACGGGCGCATCATCGTGCCTGGTCTGGGCATTTACTTCCTGAGTCCGAAAGAGAAAGACTGGGAATGGGGCGTCGTGCAGCGCGAGTTGTGCTACATCCGCCAGCAGCAGTTGGGCGGCCAGGCATACTTCCGCAGCCAGTTCCTCACCGACAACACCAAGGGTATCTACGACTATCTGCACGATTCCTATTACCCCTATCCCGCACTCACCCCCGCGCTCACCTGGCTATGCTGCACTCCGCCAGAGGCTCCCAAGGTGACCACACAAGAGCGGGTGAATGGAGTGAAGGAGCATCTGGTATGGAGCCAGGTGAAAGGAAGCCAAGGTGAAGCATGCCGCTACGTACTCTACGCCGGCAAGACATCGCCCGTGGATACTTCTAACCCTGCCAACATAGTGACAGTGACCGAACAGACAGAATACACCTACAACCTGCTCTCACGCACCCTCTACGGTCTGCACATGGCGGTGACAGCCATCGACCGGTTTGGCAACGAGAGCCAGCCAACGGAATTCTGATCACATCTTACACATTATTTATATATAAGGAATATGAGCAAGAAGACAATCGTTGATGTATTCGAACACAGTGTGAAGGCTTATGCCAACAACACCTTCCTCATGGAGAAGGTGGGACAGACATGGGTCAACACCACATACAGGGAAGTGAAGCAGATGGTCTATTGGCTTGGAGCGGGCCTGCAGGAACTGGGCGTGAAGAAAGGCGACTGCATGGCATTGCTGTCAGAGGGACGCAACCTGTGGATAGTGAGCGAACTGGCCATGTTCTATGCCGGTGCCATCAACGTACCCCTGAGCATCAAACTGGAGGAGAACAACGACCTGCTCTTCCGCATGCAGCACGGCGATGTGCGCTACATAGTGGTGAGCGGAACGCAACTCAAGAAGGTGCGGGCTATCCGCAAGGAACTTACTGCCGTAGAGCGCGTGATTGTGCTCGACAAGCAAGACCAGTGGGAGGAGGGCGAAATAGGACTCGAAGAGGTGATGGAGATGGGCCGCAAGCGCCTGGCAGAATGCACTCTGGACGAGTTCAAGAGCGTGGGACTGAGCCTGCAGAACTCCGACATCGCCACCATAACCTACACCAGCGGCACTACAGCCGACCCAAAAGGCGTGTGTCTGACACACCGCAACTACACAGCCAACGTGGAACAGTGCCTCACCAGAGTGCCTATCGACCAGACTTGGCGCACGCTCATCATACTGCCCCTCGACCATTGCTTTGCCCACGTGGTAGGCTTCTACGTGATGATGATGCAGGGAGCATCGGTGGCTACCGTGCAGAACGGACGCTCGCCCATGGAGACTCTGAAGAACATACCACTAAATATCCGCGAGGTGAAACCGCACTTCATCCTCTCGGTACCTGCATTGGCCAAGAGCTTCAAGAAGAACATAGAGCAAAGCATACGCAAGCAGGGAACCAAGGTGCAGCGCCTCTTCGACATTGCCACAGAGGTGCGCAGGCTCTATTATGGCGAGAGCTGTCTCGACGGCAAAGGACTGCGTCTGCTGCTCAAGCCGCTTGTGGCGCTGTTTGACAAACTGCTGCTGAGCAAGGTGAGAGAGAGTTTCGGAGGCGAGTTGCGCTTCTTCATCGGCGGAGGAGCATTGCTCGACAAGGATCTGCAGCGCTTCTACATCGGCATCGGACTGCCTATGTATCAGGGCTACGGCCTCAGCGAAGCCACTCCCGTCATCAGTACCAACACCCCCGAATACTATCGTCTGGGCAGCAGCGGCAAACTGGTGCAGCCCATCCAGTTGCGCATCTGCGACTCCGAAGGCAAGGAACTTCCCCTGGGCGAACAGGGTGAGATAGTGGTCAAGGGCGAAAACGTGATGGCCGGATACTGGAAGAATCCCGAGGCTACAGCAGCCACTGTGCGCGACGGATGGCTCTACACGGGCGACCTGGGATATATGAGTTCCGAGGGACTGCTCTATGTGTTGGGCCGATTCAAGAGCCTGCTCATCAGCAGCGACGGAGAAAAATACAGCCCCGAAGGCATTGAGGAGGCTCTGGTAGAACTCTGCGACACCATCGACCAGGTGATGCTCTACAACAACCAGAGTGCCTACACCACTGCCCTTATAGTGCCCAACCGCGAAGCACTCAAGCGCCGAGGTTGCAATCTGAATACTGAGGACGGTTGCCGTGCGGCTCTGCAGGAAATCCAGAAGGATATCATGCGCTTCCGCAAGGGAGGTGACCAGCAAGGTATGTTCCCCGAGCGCTGGCTGCCCACCACATTCGCTGTGCTCAAGGAGCCTTTCACCGAGCAGAACCAGATGATAAACAGCACCATGAAGATGGTGCGTGGCAAGATAGAGAAGGCTTATGCCCAGCGCCTGGACTACATCTACACCAGCGAAGGAAAAGCCATCGACAACCCGCAGAACATAGATGCTCTGAAAGCATAACAAGCCCCTACAACCCCTAAGAGTAGCCCAGACAGCCCACCCAAAGCTGCACTGGGCTACCACAGACCTCCTCTCCGAGTCACCAAAGGACAACATCGGAATACCCGAGATGACAAGAGCAAAAGGCTACACATTACATTCAACATATTATAAAACCTTACTTTAATTGATTATGAAACCTAAACTACTGACCCACGGACTGGCCTTCATCACCATGTGCATGATGGCCATCGTCCCCATGAAAGCCGAAGAGAGGAAAGCGGCATTGGTGGTCTGGAATGGAGAATCAGAGCTGTACAGCTTCTTCATATCCGACAGACCTGTGCTGAAAGTGCACAACGGAAACGCCATCATCCAGTCCGACGGTGTGTGGGAGGAGTATGTCAACCTGCAGCCTGTAACCTGCAAGTGCTATTACAGCATCCCCATGTCGGAATCTGCCGACTATAAAATCACGCTGGAGCAGCGTGACTATATCGGCACATTTGGCCGCGAGGACGAGACAGGCCTACAGGAAATCGCCTCCTCCACACTCAAACCCTCATTCTCGTTCCATGACGGCACGCTGCAAGTGGCCGGGCTGAAGGCTGGCACCACTGTGACAACCGCCACCACGGACGGCAAAATCACCGCACAGAGCAGCGCCGACCAGAGCGGACGAGCATCAGTCAGCCTGCGCGGGCAGTCGGGAACCATCATCGTAAAAGCAGGGGAAGTCTCATTCAAGGTATTGGTAAGATGAAGCAAGTGAAGTATTTGTTGTGTCTGCTGGCGGTGATACTGGCAGCCAACAGCCTGCATGCGCAGGGACTGGGATTCTATCTGGGTGGCAAAAGGGTGGAACTCACCGAGGGAGACTCCATCAACTTCACCGACAACAAGCAAGGAGAAGTGGAGGTAAAGGTCACCAAGGAGGGAAACGTAGAGGTGTACAAGGGCGAGGAGATGACTTTCTTCGGCGACCTGGAGCGCTATCTGCTCGATTTGCCCAACAGCATGCACTACATGAGCGACCCTGACCGGCATTACAACTTTGGTTACGGAGGCATCATGCACATCCGCGACATCCTGACAGCCGATATGTACCGACCAGACCATGGATATAACTGGTTCACCTCATGGGCCGAGAACAAATATGGAAGTCCGAGTCATACAACCACTCGGAACATCTGGCGCTTCTATGAAAACGCAATCACGGCAGTAAACAAACTGATAGGAGCCATCGATGAGAGCAAGGCCAACGACCAGCTGAAGGAATATCTGGGAGTGGGCTATGCCTTCAGAGCCATGTACTATCTGGATATGGCACGTATGTATGAGTATCTGCCCTGTGATGCCACCCAACCTTATTCCTACACGGGGAAGAATCTGACCCACCTCACTGTGCCTATCATCACCGAGAAGACCACACCTGCACAGTTGGCCCAACTGACCCGTGCCAGCCGCGAAGAGATGAAAGCATTCATCAATAGCGACCTGGCCAAGGCCGAGAAATACCTCGCCAACTACAAGCGCAGCAGCAAGCTCCTGCCTGACCTGGCCTGTGTGTATGGTCTGCAAGCACGCCTGTACATGTGGATAGAGGACTATCCCGCAGCTGCCGACATGGCCGGCAAGGCCATCACACAGAGTGGAAGCACTCCGCTCAGCGAGGCCGAAATGCTGAACACCGAGAATGGATTCAACAACACAGCACCCTCCTCGTGGATGTGGGGAGCACAACCTCACGAAGACGATGCGGTCGTATTGACCGGCATTGTGAACTGGGGTTCGTGGATGTGCAATGAGAACCAGATAGGATATGCACCACTTGTGCCTGCCTGCATCACTCCATCACTCTTCCATGGGATTTGCGCAGGTGACCCACGCAGCAAGCTATTCCTGACAAGCGATGACCACAGCGAACCACATCTTGTTGGCAGCATCGTGGAGCAACTTCCCAAATATGCGTCACTGAAGTTCCGTCCCTACAAGGGAAGCATCAACGACGGAATTACAATGGCTCAGGCAGCCTACCCACTGATGCGCGTAGAGGAGATGTACCTCATACAAGCAGAGGCCACAGCGCATTCATCTGCCGTAAATGGCCTTAAGATGCTGAACACCTTCATGCAGAAATACCGCACGGCCAACTATAACTACCCCACCCAAGGTGTCCAGAAAGAGGTGGCCATCAACGAGATAGTGAAGCAGAAGCGCATCGAGCTGTGGGGTGAAGGCCAGTCCTTCTTCGACTACAAGCGACTCAACATGTCGGTCGATCGCACCCAAGGCGAGGATGCACAATACATCCCTGCCCGACAGCAGTTGTCCAATGCCGGCAACGGACGACCTGCCTGGATGAACCTGGTATTCCCCCTACGTAACCTCATGCAGTATGCCTGGAACTCCATAGGGCAGGAAAATCCCGACCCATCAGACTGCTACTGGGTGGGAGGAGGCATGTGGGCTGACCATAGCTCCACCTACGATGTGACGTTCAACGACGGCATTGTGCGCGAACTGTTCGACATAAAGACACCCGCAAAGTATGTCACACTCACAGCCGAACCACTGACCACTGCCGAGGGCCTCATCATCAAGAACCCCTTTAGCCAGACAGCCGACTCCACCATGGGCTATACAGGCTCCTCACTGATCATCAGATTCCAGGGTGCAGAAGCCTACATCCCCGAGCAGAAACTGGGTTTCCGCATCAACGGGAACGATGTGATGGTGCAGAGTACCGCCAACGCCACCCTGCAGGACGGAGTGACCACCTTCCCACGAAACAGCATCACAGTCACCTATGGCAACCAGCTGAAGGTGGTGAACAGTCTGACGCTCACAGAGCTGCGCATTCCTGGAAGCAACCCTCCCGCTTACGCACTCACCACCACATTCTATGCCGATGCCCAGTGCCCCGCCAGTGTGATCAACGCTAACGGCAAGAAATACCTGCGCACGTACCTCTACATAATGCGTGAGCTGGATGAAGTGCGACTGGCATGCGTACCCGACAGTCTGGCAGAAACAGCGCTGGCCAGGCTGGAGGCAGATGCCGGCTACGGCACAGCAGTCAAGGATACCGGATGGGTACAAATACCCATGCCGGATGATGCCGGCAAATTTACAGTCGTAGGTGTTGGTACGCACCATGGAAGCATCATCGTCAGCAAGACGGAGCGAACCTTCATGTATCCCGACTACAGCTGTATCGTCACCGACGGCAAGGCGGTACAGGACAAGAACGGCAACTGGAATGTGCAGGCGATGTACTATTTCGGTCCGCACACCGAGAAGGGGTATGTGGCTTTGGTGGATAAGTATGCCACTACAGCCGACATCAAAGCCATGTTCGAGGCAAAGACTCTGCCAGCCTACGTTGCTGTCCGCATCAACCCCAACGATCAAATGCGGGTGGCAACCATCCCCTACCCCAAGCGCAGTGCCGAGTACAAACTGGCCTGCCTGTCTGTGGCGGGCAGCAAGGTGGTGAACGTTGGCCTATGGAGCCAGGACGGAAAGGCGCCCGAGATATATGAATGCCCAGTGAGAAACCTCTCGGTATCACTCACCGACAACACTGCCACCGAGGACGGAGGCACCCGTTGCACCGTCCAGTATGATGCTTCTGAGTTTGACGGAGCCTACATCGCGCTCCTGCCCGACAGCATGCTCCAGGGAAACATCTGGACCAACGTGCTCAACTCACCCCTCAGAATCAAGGTGACAGGCAGCGGTTCGGCTTCTCTCACCATCCCCCGCGAGCAGCAGGAACTCAATTACACCCTGGTCATTGCCGGCTGCGATGCCGACGGAAAGATACAGAAGGATGTGAAGAGCGACCGTGTGCTCAACCTCTCAACTGCCCTGAAGTGGTACAACACCAAAGCCGAATGGTTGGCTGATGGTCATAAAGCCGATGAATGGCCGCTTTCGGAAAGCGGTTCGACGTGCTCGTACAAGTTCAACATCATCTTCCAGGCAACACAGGAAAACATTCCTATCTACTACCGAAAGTCGCCTACATCCAACCGAGGACAATTCCAATTGGGAGGGTGGGCCGGTGGCACCGGCCTAATCATCGACTACAATCCCGATGAAGGCATGTTCAATTGCAGAATACATAAGCAATTCGTCACAATGCTAAACGATAGCGAGAGAATCTACGTAGCAGACCTGAAGGCATACCACGCATCTGATTACTATGACCAATATCCCTGCTATTACGACAGAAGCACAGGAACCTTCACCTTATATCTCTCTTACTTTACTGAGAAAAACTATTTCCCACAAGGAGTGGAGGAAGCCGTAGTGGACGGATTTGGCAACAGCGTCAAGGCCGAGAGCACCCCCAAGAGCCAGACAGAGCCGCACCAGTCATGGAAGCCCAGCCTCAACATCAGCGCACACAAGCTGATGCCTGCCCACGCCACCGGTGCCAAGAACCTGAAACAAGTATTCTCCACCGAGGAATAGACATCCCTCTGCATCCTATCATCATGGGACGTGCCATCACCAGTTGGCACGTCCCATTTTCATTTCCGCCCTGCAGCTCCACCCTGCCCGGCACACTCCCTTGCCTCGCCATGAAGCACCGCCTGCGCATCTGCTGCCATTCTGTATATGCTCTTCGGCAACGCCCGCGATGCTTCGCTGGTGCTCCTCAACGTGCCTTTTGCTGCAGTGGGAGGCATTCTCATACTGCGAACAAGCCACAAAGTGTATTTGAACACATTTGCAAAGCAATCAAAAATTCTGAGGGAAGGACTGCGGGGAGTATTGGGAAAATGTGCGACCTTTGCAACAGTATGCAGGAAACAGAGAGTAAAAGGGAGATGCACATTGCCATCATTGGCGGTGGAGCGGCAGGATTCTTCGCTGCCATCAGAGTGAAGGAGAGGTTGCCACACGCCTCGGTGGATATCTACGAACGGGCGCAGAAGGTTCTGGCCAAGGTGGCTATCACCGGTGGCGGGCGCTGCAATCTGACCAACTCCTTTCGCGAAGTGACTGACCTCAAGCAGGTATATCCGCGCGGGAGCCAGTTGATGAAACGTCTCTTCCGACGCTTCGACTATCAGGATGCCTATGAATGGTTCGAGAACCAAGGGGTCAAACTGGTAACGCAGGAGGATGAATGCGTATTCCCGCGCTCACAGGATGCCATGAGCATCGTGCGCAGTCTGACCTACAGAGCCAAGGGACTGGGCATACAGGTGCACACAGGGCACTGGCTCACCGCCCTCGAGAGGGACGGAGAGAGCGGGGAGTTCACGCTCACCTTCAAGAGCGGCAACTCCATCCAGGCCGACAGAGTGGTCATCACCACCGGCGGTTCACCTCGTGCCGATGGTCTCAGTTATCTGGAAAAATTGGGACACAGCATAGAACAACCCGTACCATCGCTATTCACCTTCAACGTGGAAGAGGCTGCATTCAAGCAACTGATGGGCACGGTGGTTGACCCTGCCACGGTTTCCATCCCCGCCACAAAGTTCAAGGCACAAGGTGCTTTGCTCATCACCCACTGGGGGATGAGTGGTCCGGCCATTCTAAAACTGTCATCGCATGCCGCCCGACACCTGCACGAGCGCAACTATCACGAGACTGTGAGCATCAATTGGATAAACGAGAACGACCGTTCCTGCGTGGAAAGCGAACTGCAGGAGACTGCTTCGCGCAACCCACAAAAGCTCCTTACAAGCACCCGTCCCTTTGCCCTACCCTCCCGCCTGTGGCAATACCTGACCGAGAGAGCCAGCATAGCGCCCGAAAGGAAATGGGCCGAAGTGGGCAAGAAGGGCATGAACCGACTGGTGGAGACACTCACCAACGACTGTCACAGCATCTCGGGCCGAGGCACCTACAAGGAAGAGTTCGTCACCTGCGGCGGCATCTCCCTCAAGAGCATCGACTCCAACACCCTGGAAAGCAAGCTCTGTCCCAGCCTCTACTTCGCTGGTGAAGTTCTGGATATAGATGCCGTCACCGGTGGCTTCAATCTCCAAGCAGCCTGGACCACTGGCTTCATCGTGGGAGAAAGCATCAACCTGTGATGACGATGCCCCTCTTCCCCATCATTACTACACGCTTTTATTTCCCAAGAGACTTAAACATCTTGGTGATGCACTTTTTCTTCTGCTCCATGTTCGGGTGAACATAGAGGTTGAGAGTTGTGGTGATATTGGCATGACCGAGCAGTACACTTACAGTCTTGTAGTCGCAGTTGCTTTCAATGCAGCGTGTGGCAAAGCTGTGGCGCAGTCCGTGATATTTTAGCCGAGGAATGCCAAGGCGTTTCATCAGCCGATGATAGTAGTTGCGGTAGGTGCGAGGCTCTGTCGGTTTCTCCTCATTGGTCAGCACATAGAAGTCTGTGTTTACCACCTTTTTCAGTGGTTTCAACATCGCCAGCAGTTCTTTGTTCATCGGTATCTCACGGCATGAGTTCTTGGTCTTGGGTGTGTTGACGACCAACTTCGTGTGCTTGTGTTCGCCCTCCACAATGTAGATGCGTTCAATGGTGCGGTTCACGGTGATAGTGCCGTTGTCGGTGTTGATATCCGACCATTTCAAACCACAAATCTCTCCGATACGCAAGCCAGTGGTCAGACTGATGTAGATTACGAGGTTGCGGAATGTGAAGTTCTGTTTGATGAAATCGAGGATCTTTTTATGGTGTGCCACTGTCAGCACCTCAATTTCCTTGTTGGTCTCTGTTGTAGGGTACTTGATGTCCCACTCGCAATAGCTCATCCACTCGTTCTTTACTCCGAACTTCATCACCATTTTCAAGACAATAAGGATGTCCTTCACCGTCTTAATGCTTAGACCGTCATTCAGTTTCTGCAAAACGAACTCCTGCACAAGTTTCTCACTCAGAGCCTCACAATCGCCAAACGATGGCAGAATGTGGTTCTCCAAAACTAACACATAAGCAGCGTATGTAGACTGCTTAACGTAGCGTTGCTTGTCACTTTTCCAAGCCAACGCAATTTCTCTAATTGTTTTTGTTGTCATTGTAATCCTTAATTTTGAAGGTGTACATATATAATTAGAGAAAATAGACCTCTGATGTCCCAAATCTCAGATTTCAGGAGTTTAAGGGGGAGTGGGAGAAGTACAAGGTTTCTGACTTATTGGATTTCTATTCAACAAATTCCCTTAGTTGGGATAAACTGGAGTATGGTACGGATGCTATTCAAAACTTGCATTACGGCTTAATCCATGTTGGATCGTCTACTATGATAGACCTTAGCAAAGACAAACTTCCCAATATCACAAATGGCAACACCCCCAAAAACTATGAACTTTGCCAAGAAGGGGATATTGCTTTTGCTGATGCTTCAGAAGATACAAACGAAGTTGCCAAAGCTGTTGAGTTCTATAAGCTTAAAGGCAAAGATGTGATTTGTGGATTACATACTATCCACGGAAGAGACAACCAGCAGAAAACAGTTGTTGGGTATAAAGGGTATGCCTTTTCCTCTACGGCATTTCATCATCAAATCAGAAGAATTGCCCAAGGAACAAAGATATATTCTATCAATAGCAAGAACTTCTCTGAATGTTACATCGGTATTCCTTCAAAAGAAGAACAGAAGAAAATTGCCACGTTACTTCGGCTGATAGACGAGCGTATCGTCACCCAAAACAAAATCATTGAGGACTTAAAGAAGCTAAAGTGCGCAATTGCAGAAAGGATATTCAAGGTAACAATTGGTGATGTTGTAGCACTATCAGATGTTTGTAATATACAGAAAGGCAAGCAAGTTAATGGTGACTGCCTTTCTGAAAATGGAACATACTACGTTATGAATGGAGGAACGGAACCATCTGGATATTATGAACAATGTAATACTCCTGCCGACACTATTTCTATCAGCGAGGGCGGCAATTCATGTGGATATATCCAATACAACAGAGAAACCTTCTGGAGCGGAGGGCATTGTTATACTCTTACAAATATTCAGTCTAACGTTTGTAATCTGTATCTCTATCACTATTTGAAGAGTAAGGAAAGTGCTATAATGAAACTAAGAATAGGCACAGGACTTCCCAATATTCAGAAGAAAGACTTAGAAAAATTCGCTGTTCTTTTGCCACCTGTAGCCAAACAAGTAAGAATATCAGCCTTTCTAACTGCGGTAGAGCGTAAAGCCACTAATGAAGAAATCTTATTAAGCCATTTTCAAGAAGAGAAGCAATACTTGCTCCGCCAGATGTTTATATGAACATTTGGCGAAGCAGGTACTGCTTTTGCTTTTCATACTGAGATAGAATGTTACATTCAGTTTCAATCTTGTTTTCCAGCAGGTGTATTCGTTTGCCTATTTCCGTTTGTTCGTCTATGTTAGGAATGACTACTGGTATATTGCATAAGCCTTCAAATGAAAGGCAAAGACGCACACTACCTTCTAAACGCTTCTGCATTTCCTTGAAAAACTGATTTGTTGCAAAATAGCTTTCCAAATATTCAGGAACGATACTATCTGTAACTTTGAAGCAGATATACATAGGGCTAACTATGCCTTTGTCATAGGTTTTTAATCGAGCAATAGAGCCAACGTTGATTCTTGCTGGATTGTACGCAAAATCATCTTTTGTGACAACCTTGTAATTAGATGTGTCCTCACTCGCAACAATTCTGTCTTCAAATTGTTCATCTTGGTTTATGAATCCCAGTTTGTTATTCACAGACAACACTGTTTTTACAAGATTGCTTTTATTCCTTAGTGATTTTTGTTCGATTATATCACCAATGCGATACTCTTGTCCTTTGCTGTTATATTCTGTTTCAACAATTGCGCACCTATCACATAATCCATCCCTAATCAAGGGAATTGCACAGAAGATAGTTCGCAACAACAAGCCCAATGTTCGCTTAGCAGAATGCTTGGAATGTAAATCTTCAACCCTGCAAGAAAGTGAAGTTTGTGAGCAAGGTACATATCCTGTGTATGGTGCAAATGGCATTGTTGGTTACCTCGACAATTATAGTACGGAGGGTGAAGCCGTTTATATTATCAAAGATGGTTCTGGTGTTGGAACTGTTTCCTACGTTACGGGCAAATGCTCTGCAACAGGAACTTTGAATACTTTACAAGCAAAAGAAGGCTATTCACTCCAATGCCTCTATTATCTGCTGAAAGTATTCAATTTTGAACCTTATAAGACAGGCATGGCTATACCTCACATATATTTCAAGGATTATGGCAAAGCCAAGGTATTTTGCCCATCATATACAGAACAACTCCAATATGCTCAATTGTTGTCTGCAATAGATAACAAACTGTCGATAGAACAGAACGTTCTAACAGAACTTAGTTTACAGAAGCAATATTTGCTCCGCCAGATGTTTATATGAACATTTGGCGAAGCAGATACTGCTTTTGTGATTGATAAGTTGCTCTAAGCATACTTTCAGTCTCTAATCGGGACTTCAATAATGATATTGTTTTTCCGATTTCTCGTTGCTTATCAAGTGGAGGAATTCTAAATACAAGTTGTCCAAATGATTCTAAGTTTAAGTTTCTCCTTACTGCACTTGCGCCTTGTTCTGATATTAGTTGATAATCGTATAAAGCACGGTGTGTCTTTAACATTGCAGCAACATATCTTTTATCGTAATCATCTGAAATTAAGAAAACCTTGTATGATGGAGATACTATTCCTATATCAAATTTATCGTTGTAATTGATATTGCCCATCCATAGATTTTGAGGACTAAGTACCACGTCATGAAGCCGAATAATCTTGTAGCCTACGTTATTTTCGCTTGCAATATCTTTTGAGAAATAATCTCGTTGTGAAAATAAACCATTTACTGTAGAGCTTAAAACTGCATATTGGTTATTCTTTTTCGTTTTTTCAGAACGTTCTTTAAGAATTGCTCCAAGACGGACAAGCATTCCCTCTTTTGAATTGAGTAGTTTGTTACTTATTCCCTTGATTAAGGACTGTAACTTGTCAATGATTTTGTTTTGAGTCGCAATACGCTCGTCAAGCAAAGCCATTAATTGACCTATTTTCTCCTGTTCTTTCAAAGACGGTGTGTTTACAGAAAACATCTCCATAGCTTTTGTACTTACATTAGCTTGATTGCCGGTTCCACCTGTTGCTGATTCAAAAAATTGGTTTAAAAAAGTATGTGTTTTCAATAAGCAAGATAAGAAATACGGATTTCCTTTTGCCCGAATAAGTCCGCAACGTTGGTTTAACAACAAATTCTTTTCATCATTGAATATATAAGTGTATCCAAAGTCTCTTTTGTTGTTTGTTCCAGTTAAAGTGATTGCAATATCATCTTTTCGCAAGATTACATTTTCTGCTTTGCGGGTTAAGGTATCTGTATACGATGGAGAACGATGCAAATCTAATTGATTTTGATATAGATTCCCCATTTTTACAACTTGATATTTACCGCCAATGCTATTCAGTGTCTCGGATTTGAAAGCATAACCTCCTATAATAGTAGCAAATTCTCCAAATTCATACTTATCCCACTCCCCTTCAAACTCCTTAAATCTGAGATTTGGGACATTGAGTTTCTTATGTTCATTATTTTTTGTCGTTGTCATTTTTAATCCTTAATTTAAGTTCATCTATCATAGCTCAGTTACATGCCAGTTACATGGTAGTTATATGCTTTATGCCCCATTATAAAGGGGTTTGGACTAACTTTGATGCCTTTCTGAGCCTTTCAGTTACATACCAGTTACATGGTTTTATTCGTCCACCAACTTGGTGGACAATTTCTTCCACAACTTGTGGCAGATTTCAAACGTTCTTACTCTTTATCAGAGGCTTCCTGTTTTATTTCAAGCAATGTTCGTTCATTGGCATTGGGGTTGTTACATTATCCACCTTTGGTAATTTTGTACCAGCTTGGTACAAAAAATCAATTTTTGAAGAATAGAACAAATACCATTTGCGTATTATATAGAGATTTGAGCATATCATTACCTTTTTTTGAAATCCTTAGTCTCCTTTATATCAGAAAGTGTTGCT
>ULYE01026709.1_pt1 | contig 22039 bp, 14 predicted proteins | sample 1961921 | NCBI WGS metagenome assembly ULYE01 (sample SAMEA4835856, study PRJEB28245) | human gut metagenome | biome: gut microbiome; material: fecal sample | place: Denmark | collected 2008 | reverse complement strand
TATGGGTGTTCCTGCAGGTTTGCTTATAGACAAGTTCGGTTACAAGAAGACAGCTCTTGCAGCCCTCGTTGTAGGTGTTGTAGGTTTGCTTATCCAGTGGGTCAGCGGTTCAATGGGCTTCGTTGTTTACCTTATTGGTGCTTTAATCTCAGGTCTTTGCATGTGTATGCTTAACACTGTAGTAAACCCGATGCTTAACCTTCTCGGTGGTGGCGGTAGCACAGGTAATCAGCTTATCCAGATTGGTGGTGTGTTCAACTCGGCAGCTGCAGTATGCGTTTATATGCTTATGGGTAGCCTTATCGGCGACGCTTCTAAGGCTAAGGTAGCCGATGCCGCACCAGCACTCTTCATTGCTCTTGCTATTTTCATCTTTGCTCTTGTGGTTATCTTCTTCACCAAGATTGAGGAGCCTCAGCATGCTTCAAGCAGTGCATCAAAGGATACAAACGACAAGTATAGCTGCTATTCTTTCCGTCATTTCAAGTTGGGTATGCTTGCTATTGCCGTTTATGGTGCAGTAGAGGTTGGCCCTCCTACATATATCCTTGGTTACCTTACAGCTGCAAAGGACGCTGTGAACCCAGGTATGGGTATGGACGCTGGCTATTGTGGTACACTTGCTGCCGTTTACTTTATCTTTATGCTCATCGGTCGTTTCGTCGGTGGCGTTATTGGTGGCAAGGTTTCGCCAAAGGCTATGATCGCTACAGTGAGCTTCGTTGCTATGGTGCTCGTTGCTTTGGGTATGGTTCTTCCTACATCAATTACAGTAAAGTGCCCTGGTATCGACTATACTACAATGAACTTTGTATGGGGTGAGGTTCCTGCAGGTATCTTCGCATTCCTTCTCATCGGTTTGTGCGCTTCTGTAATGTGGGGTGGTATCTTCAACCTTGCAACAGAGGGTCTTGGCAAGTACACAGCAAAGGCTTCTGGCGCATTTATGATGATGGTTGTTGGCTTTGCTGTTATGATTGGTCTTCAGGCCAAGGTGGTTGACTTCACTCACAGCTACATCACCAGCTTCATCGTTGTGTTGCTTAGTGCTGCATACATTTTCTATTTCGCGATGTGGGGCTCTAAGAATGTCAACACAGATATTCCAGTAGAATAACCATTTTAATAAAGGCTTGTTTTAAAGATGTTGAGTCTTAAAGCAAGCCTATATTTTTCAAATCTTTATATTAACTAAAACACTTTTGATTATGGATATTGAATTTGTAAGAAGCCGCTTCATCAAGCATTTCGACGGAAAGACAGGAAACATCTATACTTCTCCGGGCCGTATCAATCTCATTGGTGAGCATACCGACTATAATGGTGGTTTTGTATTTCCCGGAGCTGTAGACAAGGGCATCATGGCTGAGGTTCGTCCTAATGGCACCAACACAGTGATGTGCTACTCAATCGACTTGAAGGATCGTGTAGAGTTCAAGGTAGACGACCCACAAGGTCCACGTGCAAGTTGGGCTCGCTATATCTATGGTGTGGTTCAGGAGATGCGCAAGCTTGGCGTAGACGTTAAGGGTTTCAACACAGCCTTTGCTGGTGATGTGCCTCTTGGCGCTGGTATGTCTTCATCGGCTGCACTTGAGAGCTGCTTCGCTTTTGCACTGAACGACTTGTTTGGTGATAACAAGGTAAGCAAGTGGGATATGGTTCTTGCTGGTCAGGCTACCGAGCACAACTACTGCGGTGTAAACTGTGGCATCATGGACCAGTTTGCAAGCGTATTCGGCAAGGAAGGTTGCTTGATGCGTCTCGACTGCAACAGCCGCGAGTTCGAGTACTTCCCATTCCGTCCGGTAGGTTACAAGCTCGTTCTGTTGAACTCTTGCGTAAAGCATGAGCTTGCCGGTTCTCCTTACAACGACCGTCGCAACAGCTGCGAGAATGTTGTTAAGCACATCGCTGCAAAGCATCCGGAGGCTCACTTCGAGACATTGCGCGATTGCACATGGGAGCAGCTTGAGGAGGTTAAGGCAGAAGTAGGCGAGGAAGACTACAAGCGCGCTCACTTCGTTCTTGGCGAGAAGGACCGTGTTCTTGCTGTTTGCGACGCTCTTAACGCAGGCGACTACGAGACTGTAGGCAAGAAGATGTACGAGACTCACGAAGGTCTTAGCAAGGAGTATGAGGTATCTTGCGAGGAGCTCGACTTCCTCAACGACATTGCCAAGGAGAATGGTGTAACTGGTAGCCGTATTATGGGCGGTGGCTTCGGTGGTTGTACAATCAACCTCGTAAAGGAAGAACTTTACGATAAGTTTATTGCTGACGCCAAGGCTAAGTACTTTGCCAAGTATGGCAAGGAGCCTAAGGTTATCGACATTGTAATCAGCGATGGTTCACGTAAGGTTTGCTAATAATATAAGTCTACGTTGTCTTTACATAAAGTAAAGACCTGATAAAAATAAATCCGCAATGCCAATCAAGGCGTTGCGGATTTTTTATGCTTTTACTAATTGCTATTCGTTAAAGCTGAGTTTGTCTTTGAGGTATTTGCCTGTAAGGCTCTCCTTGCATTTAGCGATTTCTTCTGGTGTGCCGGTTGCAACAATGTTGCCACCCTTGTCGCCACCTTCCGGACCAAGGTCTATAATATAGTCGCCATTCTTTATGATGTCCATATTATGCTCAATCACGACGATAGAGTGTCCCTTGTCTATAAGTGTGTTGAACGATACCAACAACTTATGGATGTCGTGGAAGTGCAGACCTGTTGTAGGCTCGTCGAATATGAACAAGGTAGGCTCCTGACGCTCTTGTCCGATGAAGTAGGCCAATTTTACGCGCTGGTTCTCACCACCCGACAATGTGGACGAGCTTTGTCCGAGCTTGATATATCCCAAGCCTACGTCCTGCAATGGTTTGAGCTTTGTGGCTATTTGCTTCTCGCCATATTGGGTAAAGAAGTCGATTGCCTCAGACACAGTCATATTCAGCACATCGTATATGTTCTTGTCGTGGAAGCATACGTCCAAGATCTCCTTCTTAAATCGTTTGCCATGACAAGCCTCGCACTGCAATGTAAGGTCGGCCATAAACTGCATCTCCACATTTATCACTCCGGCACCCTTACACTCCTCGCATCTGCCTCCTTCGGCGTTAAACGAGAAGTATTGTGTGGTGAAACCTTCCTGCTTGGCAAGTGGTTGGTCGGCATAAAGCTGGCGTATCAAGTCGTATGCCTTGATGTATGTAGCCGGGTTGGAGCGTGTGCTTTTGCCTATCGGGTTCTGGTCGACAAACTCAACATGCTTCACTTGCTGCCAGTCGCCTTCAAGAGAAGAGTATTCGCCTGGTGGGTCGGCAACCTCGCTGAGGTGTCGTTTCAGTGCAGGATATAATATACCCTTAATCAGTGACGACTTGCCCGAGCCGCTGACACCCGTAACAACAGTCAATATGTTGAGCGGAATCTTTACGTCCAAACCGCGAAGGTTGTTCATTCTTGCCCCTTTTATCTCTATAGCCATATTCCATTGGCGTCGGGTAGAGGGCACCGCAATCTTGTCAATGCCTTGTAGATAGCGCACGGTATGGCTGCGTGTAGTATCTGCATCAATGTCTTTAATGCCGTCAACAGGACCTTCATACACAATCTCGCCACCCAGTCTGCCTGCGTCTGGACCAACATCGATAAGGTAATCGGCAGCACGCATAATCTCCTCGTCGTGCTCGACAACGATAACAGTGTTTTGCAGTTGTTGCAATTCGCGGAGCACCTTGATAAGTCTTTCGGTGTCGCGGCTATGCAGACCGATACTTGGTTCGTCGAGAATGTATGCCGAACCAACAAGCGAGCTGCCAAGGTTGGTGGTAAGATTGATTCTTTGACTCTCGCCACCACTTAGGGTGTTGGATGGTCGGTTGAGCGTGAGGTACCCTAATCCGACGTCAAGAAGGAACTGGAGGCGGCTGTTTATCTCGGCAAGAAGACGTTTGGCAATAATAGCCTCGTGCTCTTCGAGCTGCAAGTTGTCAAACCAACGCTTAAGGTTGCTAACCGGCATCTCTACAAGTTCGGTAATGCTCATACCGCCAACCTTTACCCATGTGGCTTCCTTCTTTAGTCGGGAGCCGTGGCATACGGGGCATGTTGTCTTGCCGCGGTATCGGCTAAGCAACACACGGTATTGTATTTTGTACTGGTTCTCCTTAACCATTTGAAAGAACGAGTCGATGCATACCTTGCCGTCGGGAGCTTTGTCGGAGGGCAGTCCGTGCCAAAGCATATTCTTCTGGGCCTTGGTTAGGTTGTAATAAGGCTCGAATATAGGGAACTTGTCCTTTGCAGCTCTTCTGCAAAACTCATCCTTCCACATACCCAATTTTTCTCCGTGCCAACATTGCACACATCCGTCGTATACGCTGAGGGAAGTGTTTGGGACGACAAGCTTCTCGTCAATGCCCATTATCTTGCCAAAGCCTTCGCACTCGGGACATGCACCAGCGGGCGAGTTGAATGCAAACATATTATCGTTTGGACGTTCGAACTCTATGCCGTCAGCCTCGAATTTGGTAGAAAAGTCGTATGTGATGTTTGAAGGGAAAAATACGATGCGGCATATACCATTGCCTTCGTAGAAAGCAGTCTCAGCCGAATCGGCAAGTCGGGAAATATTGTCCTTGTTGGAACTTGTACTCATTCTGTCTATCAGAATGAATATGTCCTTAGGATTTACCTTGTCTAAGTCGTTGTCAGACACAAAGTTGTCAATTCTATAAAAGTCGTTCTTATAGAATATGCGCGAATAGCCTTGCTGAAGTTCCATATTGAGTTGAACCTCCAAGGAGCGTCCGTCATTTATAACGAGAGGAGCTAACAGGGCAAACTTGGTACCTTCCGAATATTGCTGGGTACACTTAATGACATCCTCTACGGTGTGCACCTTGACCTCGTTGCCGCTGATAGGCGAGAAAGTGCGGCCTATTCGTGCAAACAGCAGTCGCATATACTCGTATATCTCGGTAGATGTACCTACGGTGCTTCGTGGATTTCGTGATATAACCTTTTGCTCGATGGCAATGGCTGGAGGCAATCCCTTTATTGTGTCACATTCGGGTTTGCACATCCTTCCAAGATACTGGCGTGCGTATGACGATAGCGACTCAACATAACGTCGCTGGCCTTCGGCATATATAGTGTCGAAAGCCAGCGATGATTTGCCTGAACCAGAAACACCAGTAATAACAATTAGCTGGTTTCTTGGTATCTTAAGGCTCACGTTTTTAAGGTTGTTTACACGTGCGCCTTTAATGTCAATGTATTTATCCATTTTACGAATTCATGGAAAGCAAGAACTCTTCATTGTCGCGAGTGTGGTTCATGCGATCGTGGATAGAATTCATTGCTTCTATCGGGTTCATGTCTGCGATATACTTGCGTAATATCCACATACGGTCGAGTGTGGTCTTGTCCTGCAGCAAGTCGTCACGACGAGTGCTTGATGCCACAAGGTTGACAGCCGGGAAGATACGCTTGTTAGAGAGGGAGCGGTCGAGCTGAAGCTCCATGTTGCCGGTTCCCTTGAACTCCTCGAAGATAACCTCGTCCATCTTAGAGCCAGTATCGATAAGAGCAGTAGCAATGATGGTGAGCGATCCGCCACCTTCTATATTACGTGCGGCACCGAAGAAGCGCTTTGGCTTTTGCAGCGCGTTGGCGTCAACACCACCAGTGAGCACCTTGCCAGATGCAGGCGACACAGTGTTGTAGGCACGTGCCAAACGTGTTATAGAGTCGAGGAATATCACAACATCGTGTCCACATTCAACCATGCGCTTTGCCTTTTCGAGCACGATGCCTGCAATCTTGACGTGGCGTTCGGCTGGTTCGTCGAATGTAGAGGCGATAACCTCGGCGTTTACGGTGCGCGCCATATCGGTAACCTCCTCCGGGCGTTCGTCGATGAGCAACATCATAAGATACGCCTCCGGGTGATTAGCTGCGATGGCATTGGCTATATCCTTCATAAGGATAGTCTTACCAGTCTTAGGCTGAGCCACAATAAGGGCACGCTGTCCCTTGCCTATAGGCGAGAACAGGTCTACAATGCGAGTGCTGAGATTTGTTGTCTTCTTTTCGCCGCAAAGGTTGAACTTCTCTTCTGGGAACAATGGTGTGAGATGCTCAAACGATATTCTGTCGCGAACATCCATCGGCTCACGGCCGTTAATCATATCGATGCTTGTCAACGGGAAGTACTTCTCGCCGTCATGGGGTGGGCGAACATGACACTCGATAACGTCGCCAGTCTTCAAACCATAGTTCTTTATCTGCTGGGTAGATACATATACATCATCAGGAGATGAGAGGTAGTTGTAGTCGCTCGAGCGCAAGAAGCCGTAACCATCAGGCATTACCTCAAGAACACCGTTGGCGGTGATAAGGTCGGTGAAGTCGTATAGAGGCTCTTCTGGTTCTGGCTGCTCGAAGTTGTCGTGCTGCTCAACCGGCTGCATGGTAGGGTTGTCAAACATATCATAGTTTGGCACAACTCCATGGTCTTCAATGGGGAGGTCTACAACGGTAATAAAGTCGGTGCCGTCTCCCGGGTCTCCATCCCACACGCTATCCTCAACAGGCTGCTGCTTGTCTTCGGCAAAGTCGTTATTCTCGTTATGTGCGTTTATTTTTTCTTGGAGTTTGGCAATCAGTTCCGACTTGTCTGTATCGTTTCCGCTTTCCTGATTGAATGAAGCCTCTGGTATTTCGTCTATCGAAGTTGATGACGAGGTTAATTCACTATTGTCCATTTCTGTAACATTTGTGTTTGTTGGCTCTTCTGCTGTAGTGTTGTTCTCTTCGTTACCTAAATTCAATTCGTTTTGCTTTTTGCGTGCTTCAATAGCCGAAAGCAATTCCAATTCTTTCTTTGATTTGCGTCCTCTGTGCTTAGGTATGGCCTGGAGCATTTCTTCAGGAGTGAGTTCTGTCTTCTCTGCCATATCTTCTTGACCTTCGTCCGAAGGGTTTTGAGCAGTGGTTGTCTGAGCCGTTTTGGGTTTCTTGGCATCGAAGTTCTCGCCTTCTTTGCCGCTAACTGTATACACTCTATCTGTGTCTTTCTTTACTATTCGGGTGCGGCGGCGCTTGGCAGTGAGAGGGTTTTTGGTGCTCTCTATCTCTGCCTGCTTGTCAAGAATGGCGTAGATGAAGGCTTCTTCATTCGAACCTTCAGGCGCTTCTGCACCCATCTCGTTTGCAATAGCCTGCAATTCCGATATATCTTTGGCTGATAATTCGTCTTTACTATACATGGAAATTAATAAAATAATGTAAGAGGTACGTTTCAGAATAGAAACGTATATAACTTGAAATTATAATTGTGATGCAAAGTTACAAATATTATTGCAATAATGTCGTCAATCAATGATAATGATTTGTTTAATTAACACATCTTAACTGTGGCAAGCGTTGTTGTTGTATGGAATGGTTATATGCTGAAGATAGCAGCTTTGTATGATATAGAGTATTGGTGGTTGTACAAAAAGAGATGTGCTAAAACCCTATATTCAGAGCTTTAGCACATTCCGTTTATATTAAGCGCTAGGGTTAAATTATCAGTTTGCGATATTTAATGTCGGGCTATTATTAGCTTTCAGAGAACTTCTTGGCGGCGCGCAACTGGTGGCGCATGTTGCTCAGAAGCTGCTGGCTCTCCTGCAATAGATTGAGGTATACCAGTGATACCTGCAAGTTGTTGTTGCCCTTGGCCTGCTGAATTCGGTCGATGTGGCGCTTTCTAACAACCGACAACTCGTCTTTGCACTCGTCTGCCATTGCGAGAGTCTCGCGGTAGTGCTCAAATCTGCCGGTAGAAATCTGTGCCTCTGTTTGCTGCATGAGGTCGTTGATGTTGGCACGTATTGGTCTGAATTCGTCGATATATGTTTGTGGCAGCGGGTTGAAGTTGTTGTCGACATGTTCCTTAACCGGGTCGAGTATTCTGCGCAAGCAATATATGTACTGCTCAGAAGAGTTTATACCAAGGTGGAACCAAGTGTTGCGCTCTATTGCGATGTCGACAGGTACTCGCTTCAAGGCAAGCAACTCCTGACGTCTAAAGATTTTGAGCATATCCTTTTCTTTTGAAAGCTCCTTGGCAACCTTGCGCAATACTCTTGGGCGCTCGTTCTCAAGTCCGTCCAATATGTTGTTGAACTCGTTGATGGCAAATCTTGCAGTGAAGCTCTGGGTGCGCGCCACGTGCTTTGAGAGCAAGTCCCATACAATCTCCGGGTCGTGTGTGCTCATCATGAGGCGGAACACATTGCTCTTGTCTGCCTCCTTCTCCTTCTTGGCATACTGGCGGTTGCTGCGTATAAGAAGGAATATAACCAATCCGATGAAAAGAATCTTGGCTACTATACCACCATAGAACATTATGAGGCAGACAACTGCACAGGCACCGAAAGCCACAGCAGCTGTAATAAACCAGCCACCGATAACGCTGATAACACCAGTTACTCTGAACACTGCGCTCTCACGGCTCCAAGCTCTATCTGCCAAAGACGAACCCATAGCCACCATAAATGTTACGTATGTTGTAGACAGAGGCAACTTGAAGTTGGTACCGATAGTGATAAGCATAGATGCAAGTACAAGGTTTACGGCAGCACGAACAACGTCGAAAGCGGCGCCGTCTTCAAGCTCAACCTCCTGCTTGTTGAAGCGGCTGTCAATCCATCTCTTTATACATTCAGGCATGTATTGCATTATCCAGCTGTTGGTGTCCTGTGTCACGCGAACGATGCTGCGTGCAGCACGGCTTGTTCCGAACATCTCGTCGCCCTCGTCCTGACGGCTAAGGTCCACACTTGTCTTGATAACGTTGCGTGCCTTCTTTGATGTAGCCATTGCTATAATCATCACGACACCGGCGCCGAAGAGGTAGAATGGAGGAGTTTGTGCCGACTCCTTAAGCGAGTCCATAAAGAATGTAGTGTCGGTAGCGCCATTGGCGTTAGCCATAAAGTCGTTATAAGAGTCGAGTCCGGCAAGAGGCACACCGATAAAGTTTACGAGGTCGTTGCCTGCAAACGCCATAGCCAAGCCGAAGGTGCCCATAAGCACAACAAACTTGAACACGTTGATTCGCAGCAGATGGAACACCTCCATCAAGATAGACGAACCTATGAATGTGTAAACCAGCAACATACCAGTGTTGGCCTGTACCCAATCTCTGATGCTGTCGTCAAGATAGTGGCTCTTGCAGATGCCCTTCAAGAAAATGAAGTAGGCGAGTGAGGTAAAGGCGATACCGCCAAACAATGCGATAGAGTAGCGCGAGTGCTTCTTATAGTTAAAGGTGAAGACAACACGCGAAATCCACTGCACGATGCAACCGAATACAAAGGCAATGGCAACGCTTACGAATATAGCGACTATCACGCTAAGAGCCTTGTCGGTGTTGAGCAGGTCACCGAATGTAAGCGACGGGTCTGTCGCAATCTTCAATGCTGCAATTACAAAGGTACCTCCCAGCAACTCGAAGACAAGCGAAACGGTTGTAGATGTCGGCATTCCGAGCGTGTTGAACATGTCGAGCACAATGACATCCGTAACCATTACGGCAAGGAATATTGTCATTACGTCATAGAAGGTGAAGTTGGCTGGCTGCATAATGCCGTGTCGTGCCACGTCCATCATGCCCGACGACATCACTGCTCCGAGAGCCACACCTGCCGACGCTACTATCAAGACAGTACGAAACTTAGCCACTTTTGCACCAATGGCACTGTTAAGAAAGTTCACGGCATCGTTGCTGACACCGACGAACAGGTCGAATACTGCCAAGCATAGCAGGAAGACGACGATACAAAGATAAATTGTTTCCATTTATTGTTTATATATTTATGTATTTCTTCTGTTCTTCAGTTCTTTGTTTTTGACACTGCAAAATTACTCGGTGTATATTACACGATGTTTAAACACATATTACAATCCTGTTACGAAATGTTACGTTTCACATTAGTTATCAACATTTTTTGTAGTTATTATCGCACGTATGTCCTCCTTTTTCATTAACTTTGCATCCGTTATAACATTTCTGAGAAATTAATACAAAACGATAATTATAAAATGTCAAACAAGTTTGTTGAACACAAGGGTTTCAATCTTGTAGAAACCAACAAGGAGGTTTTGGACAAGTGGATGGCTGATGATGTCTTCCACAAGTCGATTGACGAACGTGAGGGTTGTCCACAGTTCGTGTTTTTTGAGGGTCCTCCCTCAGCCAACGGTCATCCGGGCATCCATCACGTATTGGCGCGAGCCATCAAAGACACATTCAACCGCTATAAGACAATGCAGGGATTCCAGGTTCACCGCAAGGCGGGTTGGGACACACACGGACTTCCTGTAGAGCTTGGCGTTGAGAAAGAGCTTGGCATTACCAAGAAGGATATCGACAACAAGGCATCAGAGAAGTATATCTCTACAGAAGATTACAACCACAAGTGCCGTGAGAATGTGATGATGTTTACTGCCGAGTGGCGTAAACTTACAGAGGAGATGGGCTATTTTGTCGACCTCGACCATCCATATATTACATACGACAACAAGTATATCGAGACATTGTGGTGGCTCCTCAAGCAGCTCTACAACAAGGGCTTGCTTTATAAGGGCTATACAATCCAGCCTTATTCGCCAGGTGCTGGTACCGGTCTGTCGTCTCACGAGCTCAACCAGCCAGGTTGTTATCGTGATGTCAAGGACCTCACAGCTACGGTACAGTTCCTCATCAAGGATCCTAAGGCAGAGTGGACAAAGTGGGGTAAGCCTTATTTCGTGGCTTGGACCACAACACCTTGGACCTTGCCTTCTAACGTGGCGCTCTGCGTTGGACCTAAGATTGATTATGTTTCGGTAGAGACATACAACCTCTATAGCGGCGAGCCAATGACACTTGTTATGGCAGAGAATCTTGTTAAGGCTTACTTGAAGCCTGAGCAGGAGTGTACAGAGGGCGAGCTTGCTCCGTTTGACAAGGAGAAGAAGCAGTGCCCATGGCGCATCACAGGCCACTTCAAGGGCACCGAGCTTGAGGGTATGCACTACGAGCAGCTTATGCCGTGGGTTAAGCCGTGCGAGAAGGTGGACGACTTCGCACCTAAGTTTGTCATCGAGTATGCAGCCGCTCACCCCGAGAAGGTGTTCACAAGCGAGGACGGACGCGACAAGTTCGTCGAGATGGAGAGCGAAGCTTTCCGTGTAATCCTCGGCGACTACGTTACGACAGATGATGGTACGGGCATCGTACACATCGCTCCTACATTTGGTGCCGACGACGCCAAGGTTGCCAAGGATGCCAATATCCCTGCTCTATACCTTATAAATAAGAAGGGCGAGACACGTCCAATGGTCGACCTTCAGGGTAAGTTCTATCTTATCGACGAGCTTGACAGCAACTTTGTCAAGGCTTGTGTTGACAAGGAGAAGTACGGCCACCACGCTGGCGACTACGTCAAGAATGCCTACGACCCACAGTTCAACAAGGACGGTGTATGGGACAAGAAGGCTTCAGACAAGGCAGAAGACCTCAACGTTGTACTTTGCTACGAGCTCAAACAGGAAGGCAAGGCCTTCAAGACAGAGAAGCACGTACACAACTATCCTCACTGCTGGCGTACCGACAAGCCAATTCTCTACTATCCGCTCGACAGCTGGTTCATCAAGGACACAGCACGCAAGGAGCGCATGGTAGAACTTAATAAGACCATCAACTGGCAGCCAGAGTCTACCGGTACAGGACGCTTTGGCAACTGGCTCGAGAACCTCAACGACTGGAACCTCTCGCGCTCTCGTTTCTGGGGAACACCGCTGCCTATCTGGCGCGACGAGAACCGTGGCGAGAAGTGCATCGGCTCTCTTGAAGAGCTTTATGCAGAGATCGAGAAGTCGGTAGCAGCAGGTGTTATGAAGAGCAATCCGATGAAGGACAAGGGCTTTGTACCGGGCGACTACTCTAAGGAGAACTACGACCGCATCGACCTCCATCGTCCTTATGTAGACTATATCGTTCTCGTAAACGACGAGGGCAAGCCTATGTACCGCGAGGCCGACCTTATAGATGTGTGGTTCGATTCTGGCTCTATGCCTTACGCACAGCTCCACTATCCGTTTGAGGGCGAGATGTCGCGTGGCACCGAGGAAGACCGCAAGGCTCTTATCAACAGCCAGTACGAGGGCTTCGCTATAGCACCTAAGTTCTATCCAGCCGACTTTATCAACGAGGGTGTCGACCAGACACGTGGATGGTTCTTCACATTGCACGCCATCGCTACAATGGTGTTCGATTCGGTGGCATTCAAGAACGTTATCTCTTCAGGTCTCGTGCTCGATGCCAAGGGCAACAAGATGTCTAAGCACTTAGGCAACGCTGTCAATCCGTTTGAGCAGATAGAGAAGTACGGAGCCGATGCTGTGCGCTTCTATATGATGACCAACTCGGAGCCTTGGGACAACCTTAAGTACGACGAGAAGGGTGTAGACGAGGTTCGCCGCAAGTTCTTTGGTACATTATATAATACATACTCGTTCTTCTCGGGCTATGCCAATGTCGACGCATTCGACAACGAGGCAGCTCAGGTGCCTGTAGCAGAGCGTCCGGAGATTGACCGTTGGGTGCTCTCTGTACTCAACACTCTCGTTAAGGGTGTGCAGAAGGAGATGGAGGGTTACGACCCGACACGTGCCGGCCGCCTTATCGAGGACTTCGTCAACAACGACCTCTCTAACTGGTATGTTCGCTTGAACCGCAAACGCTTCTGGGGTAAGGAGATGTCGCAGGACAAGCTTGCCGCTTATCAGACACTTTATACATGTCTTACTACAGTGGCTAAGCTACTCGCACCATTCGCACCGTTCTTCGCCGACCAGCTCTTCTGCGACCTTGGAGCCACACAACTTGAGGGCACAACATCTGTACACCTCGCCAAGTTCCCAGTGGTAGACGAGCAGCTTATCGACAACGAACTTGAGGAGCGTATGGGTATGGCACAGAAGATAACCTCTATGGTTCACGCTCTGCGTAAGAAGGTGAACATCGCCGTACGCCAGCCGCTTCAGGCTATAATGATACCTGCTGTGGACGACGAGCAGCGCCGCCACATCGAGGCAGTTAAGGACCTCATCCTCTCAGAGGTGAACGTCAAGGAACTGCGCTTCGTTGAGGGCTCTGGTGTGTTGGTTAAGAAGGTAAAGTGCAACTTCCGTACAATGGGTAAGAAGTTTGGCAAGCTTATGAAGGGCATCGCCGCCGCAATGTCGGCTCTTGACCAGAACCAGATTGCCGAGCTCGAAACCAACGGCAAGATAGCTGTAGATGTAGAGGGCAATGCAGTTGAGGTCGAGGCTGCCGACGTCGAGATTATATCAGAGGATATTCCTGGCTGGCTCGTCAGCAACGAGGGCAAGCTTACTGTCGCTCTTGAGATTGAACTCAACGACGAGCTCCGCAATGAGGGTATGGCACGCGAGCTTATCTCGCGTATACAGAACCTCCGCAAGGAGACAGGCCTCGAAATCACCGACCGCATCTACGTCACACTCACTCCTAACGAGAAGGTAGAGAAGGCTGTAGCAGGATTTGCCGACTACATCAAGTCGCAGGTGCTCGCTCTTGACATCACTCTCGCCGACAACGACGGAACAGAGACCGAACTCGACGACTTCAAGATTAACATCAAGGTCGTTAAAGCATAAAACCAACCAGTAGGAGGTACGGCTTAAATAGCCGAACCTCCTATGATTAATTACCTAACTACATTCAACTACAACAATCATGGCAGAAAAGACACGCTACTCTGATGACGAACTCCAGGAGTTTAAGGAGATAATTAATGAAAAGTTGAAACTCGCACGACGCGATTTCAATCAAATGATGGAACAACTTCGCAATGCCGACAACAATGGTGTTGACGATATAGCGCCAACATACAAGACCCTTGAAGAAGGCAGCGCATCACAGTCGAAGGAGGAGATTGCCCAGATGGCAAACCGCCAGCAGAAGTTTATAACAGGTCTTGAGGCTGCACTTGTGCGCATCGAGAACAAGACCTACGGAATAGACCGTATGACCGGCGAGCTCATCCCGAAGGAACGTTTGCGCGTTGTTCCTCACGCTACACTTAGTGTTGCGTCAAAGAATGCACGTAAAAAATAATGATGAAACAAACAACTAAAACCGTCGGCATGGGATGGGTTGCAGCGATTATCGTTGCTGCAATCCTCGTTGTCGACCAAATCATCAAGATAGAAGTCAAGACAAATATGTCGCTTGGCGAAGCCTTGCACATAACCGACTGGTTCTACATAGAGTTCATTGAGAATAATGGTATGGCATACGGCATGACGTTTGTCAACAAGCTTGTGCTGTCCTTGTTCCGTATGTTTGCCATTTGTGGAATAGGTTGGTATATATGGCGCGTGGTTAAGTCGGGTCTTTTCAGCAAGGGCTATATCGCATGTCTTTCTATGGTATTGGCTGGAGCTGCCGGCAATCTGATTGACTGTCTGTTTTATGGACTCATATTCAATGCCTCTACACCGTTCAATGTGGCACACTTTGTACCATTCGGCGAGGGCTATTCCACCTTCCTGCATGGAAAGGTGGTGGATATGTTTTATTTTCCGATAATACATACGCAGTGGCCCGATTGGGTACCGGTGTGGGGTGGGGACGACTTCGTTTTCTTCTCGCCGGTGTTCAATTTTGCCGACTCATGTATAAGTGTAGGCGTCGTATTGTTGCTGCTTTTCTTCCGTAAGGATCTTGAGAGAATGTCCGAGGCATGGAAAAAATAAATAAGATGAAAACAAACAGTTGGTATACCGACATCTGCAAATCGCTTGTTGTCGTTGCGCTTGCCGTATTGTCGCTTGTGGGTTGCAAGCCTGGTATTCCGGGTAAATATCTCCAGGCCGACGAGATGGCAGACATTCTCTACGACTATCATCTTGCAGACGGCATCAGCAACAGCTCTATGCAAGGCACGCGCGACTCTATCACCTTGCGCACCTTTCGTGCCAACATCCTGCGCAAATATGGTGTAACGCAAGCCCAGTTCGACTCGTCGCTTGTCTACTACACCCGTCATACAAAGCTTCTTGAAGATGTGTATACCAAGCTTGTCGACCGATTCAATTCCGAGTCGGTAGCTCTTGGTGGTGCCTCTATGTCGCTTGGTGATGATGTGGCAAGCAGCGACACCGCCAACATCTGGGGACATGCGCCTTCGTTTGTACTTGCCCCGTATGCGGCAGCCAACCGGTTGTCGTTTGAATTGAAGGCGGACACATCCTTCCATGCCGGCGATAGATTCCTGCTCGACTTTGACGCTTCGTTCATCTGTCAGGACGGGTCGCGCAATGCCTCGGTGGTACTTGCCGTAACCTACGACAACGACAGTACGGAGTATGTATACAATAGCGTTATGTCGTCCTCACACTATCATCTACAGATAGACAATGCAGGCCGAAAGGCAATAAAGTCGGTACGTGGTTTCTGGCTTTTATCGAACGATATGTCTATGCTTTTGGCTTCGCAGACTACATTGAAGCTGCTTGTTGTAAGCAATATTAAGCTTATACGTATGCATACAAAGCCCGTCGCTGTAGAGCCTGAGCTTGCTGATGACGAGAATGGCGACTCAATAAAACCTTTGAATAAAGACACTGCAAAGCTAAAGCGGGTATCGCTTAAGCCAATGCAGCCCATCTCGCACAGGCCGCTTAAGCTTAAGCCCTAACGTCCATAAGATATGAAACGCTCGGTAGCAGCCAATAGGGTGATAACCCCCGACAATACAGAGATAAAGTTGGGAGTTGTCGAAATGGAAGATGCGGCGGTAACCCGTGTCTATAGTCTGCAAGGCGAGCAGCCCTTCACCGAATGGATAGGTGGAACAATATCCATCCTAAAATCTACAGATGGTGTGCTGCATGCCTATAAAGACAATGTACAGATTAAATAATAACAAATAATAAAAAGAGATTATGCTTAGTGTAAACGAATTGGAAGACCGCCTTATCGACCTCTCTTTTGCAGAGGATATAGGCGATGGCGACCACACAACCCTTTGTTGTATTCCTGATACAGCTATGGGCAAGTCGCACTTGTTGATTAAGGAGGATGGCATCCTCGCTGGTGTTGAGGTGGCAAAGCGCGTGTTCGCACGTTTCGACCCCACTATGCAGGTGGAAGTGCTCATCAACGATGGAGCACACGTCAAGAAGGGCGACATCGCTATGGTGGTTACCGGCAAGGTGCGCTCGCTGCTTCAGACAGAGCGCCTTATGCTTAACATTATGCAGCGCATGAGCGGCATTGCCACAATGACAGCCAAGTATGTGGAGCGTCTTAAGGGCACAAAGACACACGTGCTCGACACACGCAAGACCACTCCGGGTATGCGTATGCTTGAGAAGCAGGCAGTCAAGATTGGCGGCGGTATGAACCACCGTATCGGCCTGTTCGATATGATTCTGCTTAAGGACAACCACATCGACTTCGCTGGCGGCATTGCCAACGCTATCAACCGTTGCCACGAGTATCTCAAGGAGAAGGGATTGGACCTTAAGATTGAGATAGAGGTACGCAATTTCGACGAGCTTCGCCAGGCTATGGAGTGTGGCGGCATCAACCGCATCATGCTCGACAACTTCTCTGTAGAGGATACAAAGAAGGCTGTTGAGATTGTTGCAGGCAGGTACGAGATAGAGTCGAGCGGCGGCATAACCTTCGACACCATCCGCGACTATGCCGAGTGTGGTGTTGACTTCATCTCTGTGGGTGCTCTTACCCATTCGGTTAAGGGTCTTGATATGTCGTTCAAGGCTTGCTAAGAGGCCTCACCCCAGCCCCTCCCCAATAGTGAGGGGAGTGGTATGTGAGACTTGCTTAAATCAATCATTTTTTATATATGCAAACATCTGTTTTTTTCAAGACTCTTGCACTTTCCGCTTTCCTTTCTACAGCTGCGGTCTCGGCTTCAGCCTGCACCAACTTCATTGTAGGCAAGAAGGCAAGTGTGGATGGCTCTGTAATGGTGACATATAACGCCGACGACTATGGTATGTTCGGTTATCTGTGCCACTATCCTGCCGGAACCCACAAGCCTGGCGAGATGCGCAAGATATACGATTGGGATTCGGGCGAATATCATGGCGAGATTCCCGAAGCTTCGGTTACATACAATGTCATTGGCAATATCAACGAGTTTCAGCTCTCTATTGCCGAGACCACTTACGGCGGACGCGAGGAGATGGTCGACCCAACCGGCATCATCGACTATGGTTCGCTTATCTACTTGGCGCTTCAGCGCTCTAAGACGGCACGTGAGGCTATCTCGGTTATGACGTCGCTTGTTGAGAAGTACGGCTATTGCTCTGAGGGCGAGACCTTCTCTATCTGCGACTCCAACGAGGCATGGATTATGGAGATGCAAGGCACCGGCAAAGGCTCTAAGGGTGTAGTGTGGGTAGCACAGCGCATACCTGACGATGCTATCTGCGCACATGCCAACCAGAGTCGTATCGGCAAGTTCAATATGAAGGACAAGAAGAATGTGATGCACTCGAAGAACGTCATTTCTTATGCCCGCAAGATGGGTTGGTTCACAGGCAAGGATGCCGACTTCTCGTGGAAGCAGACATACGCGGCTCCCGACTTCTCTGGCCGCCGATTCTGCGACGCCCGTGTTTGGAGCTTCTTCAACCACTGGCAGAAAGGCTTCGACCGCTACCTGCCTTGGGCTCTCGGCAAGGACGAGAAAGCAGAGGATATGCCTTTGTGGATTATCCCCGACCGCAAGCTTAGCGTTCACGATGTTGAGATGTGCATGCGCGACCACTATGAGGGCACAGCCTTGGCTATCGACTCTACCAATATTGGTGGCGGCATATACCAGATGCCTTATCGCCCTACACCGCTGACGTTCAAGGTAGACGGCAAGGAATACTTCAACGAGCGTCCTATCTCTACACAGCAGACAGCCTTCAGCTTTGTGTCGCAGCTTCGCTCGTGGTTGCCTAACGAGATTGGCGGCATTATTTGGTTCGGCAACGACGATGCCAACATGGTGGCTTACACACCGGTATATTGTGGCAGCACCGTTCAGCCAGAGTGCTACAACACTCTTGGCGCCGACGCCGTGACATACTCGGATAAGAACGCTTTTTGGGTGTGCAACTGGGTAAGCAATATGGTGTACCCACGCTACTCGCAGCTCTTCCCCGAACTACAGTCTGTACGCGACTCGCTTGAGACAAGCTACTTCGCAGCACAGAAGCAGGTGGAGGACAAGGCCATGGCGCTATATGCCACAGACAAGGCCGCTGCCGTTAAGTATCTTAACGACTATAGCAACGAGAAGGCGCAGCAGATGCTTGCCTCATGGCACGACCTCGCACGTCTTATAATCGTCAAGTACAACGATATGGCTGTAAAGAAGACCAAAGACGGCAAGCTCATCCGCTCTGTAGTACGTCCAAGCTACCCTGCAAGCTTCGCCAAGAAACTTGTAAAGGAAACCGGCGACTGGTATGCAGTGCCAGAGAAGAAGTAGCATATTTTATAGCTAACAGCTTAGCTGTTTTGAGCAATATAATGGGTTGGATTTCTTAATAGTTATCCAACCCATTTAAGTATATTTATCTAAACAACAATATCATGAACCTAAGAATTAGAACCTTAGCCATTATGTTGGCTACTTTTAGTCTGGGCGCACATGCTCAGACTACATTCGAAGAAATTAGTGCAGATCTTAACAAGGCAGGTGGTGTCTATTTAGCTTATCCTTCTGTAGAAGCCAAGCAAACACCGGCGCCTAAGGGCTATAAGCCTTTTTATGTGAGTCATTACGGAAGACACGGCTCTCGTTATCTTATTTCAGACAAAGACTATCAGTGGGTTATCCAACTGATGCATAAGGCCGATTCGGCTGATGCTCTTACCCCATTGGGTAAGGACGTGCTCAACAGACTTAACCTTGTTTGGGCAGAAGTCGATGGACATGGAGGCGACCTCACTCCGCTTGGTGTACGCCAGCACCAAGGCATTGCCGAGCGTATGTATAACAATTATCCAGAAGTATTCCGCGGCAAGCGTCATATTTCAGCACGCTCTACATTAGTCAATCGTTGCGCTATGAGTATGGTTGCATTTGGCGATCGTCTCAAGGCACTTAATCCTCAACTTGACTTCAACTATGAGATGAGTCAGAAGTATATGTCGTATCTATGCTATCATTCTCCAAAGTCAAATGTCTTTACTAACAACGAGAAGGGCCCATGGGCTGAGGAGTATCGTAAGTTTGAGGAGGCACATACCAACCCCGACCGCCTTGTATCCTCAATATTCTCTAATACCGTCTTTGTTCGTTGCGTTGTAAATCCGCGTGAGTTTATATGGGGAATGTATTGGATAGCTGTGGGTATGCAGGATATAGAGACCCGTGTGTCGTTCTATGACATCTTTACAGCCAAAGAGCTGTTCGATTTGTGGCAATGTGTCAACTATCGTTTCTATATGGGCAACGCCAATCCTCTTGCAAGCAATGGACTTGTGATGGCTAATGCAAAGTCGTTGGTAGAGAACATTATCGAGTCGGCAGACAATGCCATAAAGGACCGTTCTACGGCTGCAACACTGCGCTTTGGACATGATGGCAACATCATTCCATTGTTGGCTTTGCTTCAAGTAGACAACTTTGATGTATCCATTGAACCGTCTGCTGGAATATACAAGCATTGGTGCGATTTCAAGGCCGCTCCAATGGCTTCTAACATCCAGTTTGTATTCTTTGAGAACAAGGGTGGCGATGTGCTGGTTAAGATTATGCACAACGAGAAGGAGGTTCACATCCCGGTTAAGACAGATATCTGGCCGTATTATCATTGGGATGCAGTGAAGGATTATTATCAGAAACGTTTGGCTACACTTCCGTCTTAATCAGACAAATCTAAGTTATTATATAAGGCTCATCCGCAATCACTCCATGTTCCGGATGAGCCAAGAATTTTAAATCGAAAATAGAATAATTCCTAATCGGTGCAGCCGACAATTCCTAATTCCCCAATGTGCCTTCCCACGACATGCCCCATGGTCCATGCCGCCTAATGCCCTGGAACGAGTTGGTAAGGTTGCAGCGTCCACCGCCAGTGATTTCTACCTTTGCCAGCATCTTCTGGTTTTTCTCAAATATAGTGATGTCTGCCGATGGACAGTTGCGTTTAGCCTCTATGGCGGCAAAGTAGCCGGCAGCGCCGTCACCGATGATGGCGATGTGGAGTGGTGGATTGGTCATATATATTTTTTCTAATTTGTTTAAGGCTGTTTCTTATGAAACTGCAAATTTACAAAATAAAAGGCTAATATACTTTCTTCTTTAATATTCTTTTTAACAGAAGTTAAAGTTGCAAACGTTTTCACAGGTGAATGTAATATATTCTAAACAAATTTGATGTAGCATATTAATTTATGGCATATCTTTGTAGCTCACAAGAGACAAATTAGATTTGATACATACGATGATATGTAATTTGATCCATTGCCTTATAATATGATTTAATTCTTAAACCGAAATATTATTTATAGATATAAAAAGCCTAAAACGATGAAGCATTCGTACATTATAGGAATGGCAATGATGGTGCTTGCAACATCAGCCTCGGTAAAGGCACAGAACGTGGCATTAAAGACCAATCTCGTAGGTTGGGCTACAGCATCTCTTAACGCTGGTGTGGAGATAGGTACAGCCGAGAAGCAGACGGCACAAGTGTTTGCCACGCTCAACCCGTGGACTTTCTCAGGAGAGAAGAGGGTACGCATTTGGAACATCGAGCCAGAATATCGCTGGTGGACTTGCCAACGCTTTGGAGGCAGTTTCTTTGGAGTGCACGCTCTTGCAGGCGAGTACAACGTCAAGAATGTTGACCTGCCCTTCGGCACCCTGGCCAAGACCAAACGCGGACGCCACTACGAGGGATGGTACGTGGGAGCCGGCGTAACTTACGGCTACCAATGGCTGCTGTCGCGACACTGGAATCTCGAGGCTTCGCTTGGTGTGGGCTACGCCTACAGTCCGTACAAGCTCTACGGACGTTGCGCCAAGTGTCTTAAGGACTCGCACCGCAACTATGTGGGACCTACCAAGGCGGCAATAAGCTTTGCCTACATATTCTAATATATAGAGAATTAAGAGAAAAAGATTTAACCAGAGGCTTTTACACAGAAACTCTAAGTATAGAATCTTCAATAGACAATATAACAAACCCAGGAGTTATGAAGACCAATTCATTGACACGCATTTTTCTGACATGTCTCATGGAAGCAGCCACTTGCAGCTCTGCCATGGCGCAGACCGTCGCGTCTGGTGCCGTGACTATTGACAACGTGCAGACTAATGTAGAGAACAAACGGGTGGATGTTGCGTTCAGACTGAACCTCAACAACCTTAAGCTCAAGGCCGAGCAGCAACTTATACTTACTCCGTTGCTTGCCGCCGACGGCGACACTACTGCTTTGCAGCCTATCATCATCAACGGCCGTTCGCAGCAGATTCGCATGCAGCGTGCTGGCAAACTCGACGCCAAGAACACGAATGGCGAGCAGCCCATCGTTGTGTTGCGCAAGAATGGTACCGAGCAGAGCATTAACTACAGACAGTCGGTAGAGCGCATACGCCCAGTGGAGGCCGACCAGCTGCAGGTGCTTGCCGCACAGGACCTTTGCGGATGTGGCGACCTTAAGAATCAAGACCGCACGCTTATCACCACTATCGACAACCTTGGCGCTTGGATGCCAGCCCTTGCATTTGTTAAGCCGGCTGCCGAGGCACGCAAGCAACGCGCCGAGAAAGGCGAGGCTTACCTAAGCTTCCGCGTAAACAAGACCGACATCGTGGTTGACCTGTTCGACAACTCACGCGAATTGGCAAAGATAATGAAGACAATAGATGTTGTGCGTGAAGATAAGAACGTAGAGATTACGGGCATCAACATTCATGGTTTTGCCTCGCCCGACGG
>ULYE01011996.1_pt1 | contig 22200 bp, 19 predicted proteins | sample 1961921 | NCBI WGS metagenome assembly ULYE01 (sample SAMEA4835856, study PRJEB28245) | human gut metagenome | biome: gut microbiome; material: fecal sample | place: Denmark | collected 2008 | reverse complement strand
TGACTACATCGGCATGATTGATTCTCTCCAGTATCTCCAGGGTGGAACCCTCCGTGCTCACGCCAGCCCGCTTGGCTTGATTGACTACATCGGCATGATTTTTCTCTTCTAACAGTTCCAAGGTCGATTTCTCCCTCTTCTGTGGTTTCGTGGAAGTGGATTTATGGGGAGATGGTTCCGGCTTCTGCTTGTCAGCCTTGGCCGATGGGGCAGATGCCTGAGGAGCAGGAGTCCTCTCCTTCTTATCAACTGCTGTCTCCTCCTTTTTCTTCTCTATCTTCTCCTTCTTGTCAACTGCTTTCGCCTTCTCTTCATCTCCTTTCTCCTCTTCAATATCTGTTTTCTCCTTCTCGTCATCTATAAGGTCGTACAGCATGGTATCCTCGTCCTCATAGTCTTCGAGAGAATCATCCTCATCCACAGCACAACTGTCGGCTGCCACTTCCTCTTCCTTTGGAATCATTGTGTGGGAAAGCGTAATGTTCCTGCCCAGATAGATGGCAATGGCCAGCAATATAGCCAAGCCCACAAACAGCCACAGGTAATTGATATGAATGGATGCAGACGGCTTTGGTCCGTCCCCCATATTCCTGTTTTCATTGGGCTTCTTGCCTCCACCGTCTGATGGAGGAACATCCTCGGCGGAACGTTTGGAATAAGACTTCCTATAGTTTCCCTCCGACCGGTTATAGGATTTGGCATATCGGTCCGACTGAGCCTTCTCGTTTTGCATGTCCTTATTTGTTGGCATAGTTGATTGTTTCGCTTGAGTTAATACCTTGATTTAGCAAAGTTACTAATTCTATTTGAAAGAAAGGGCTGGAAAGGCGAAATGTTTCCGCAGCCAGAGTATTTTGTCCGGATAATAGTTCTCCCGCATCGTCTCCAGCCGTAAAATCTGACCGAAGTGCTTTCTCAAAGTGGGAAGTGGCAACAGAATCCGTATGGCTTTCGCGATACTGACTATTGGTTCAGTACATGGAGAGAAAACGTGTCCAATGAAATCGGGTGAAAAACGAAGCAAGGATACTTGGCAAAGTAATACTGGATACTTGGCGATTTATCCTTGGATACATTGCAAAGTAATATTGGATACTTTTTCGGGGCAGTTTCCCGCTGTCTTTTCCTGAACTCACTGAATCCGGAAAAGACTGTGCGTATCTTGGCTGTGCCAAACGGAAGACACCTTCACCCCAGAGGGGCAGGAGTGTCAACAGAAGCAGTGCAATTCCAAGGCAAATGACAACAGATTCAGTATGACTTCTACAACACTGTCCATTGATTCAGTCTATGAAGAGGAAAAGACACAGGCTATAGGCATAGAAAAATTCCCTTATAAGGGAATTTAAATTGTCTTATAGGACAATTCAAATTGTCCTATAAGACAATTTTTACGGGATTAGACTTTTCGGGGCAGTTTCCCGCTCTTCCAAGCATGATTTGCCGGTGAGGCTCTTTGGGTGGATTCCATGTTCGTTCATGCAAGGATTCCCAGGGGAAAAATATTCCGTCCTGTGATGTTCCCTAAAAAGGAACAAGCCCAAGCAGGGCTGGTGGCTCGGCTTGGGCTTGGCTTTATGGGGGAGTGCGAGGGATTATTCCTTTGCGGGTTCTTCGGGCTTCTGAGGTACCGACTCGCCATTCTGGAGGATGGTGGCTGCACGCAGCACGGCAGGATCATCCTCGTTGAGGAACTGGATGTAGTCGTTCATCTCGAGGGCGTTGTAGATGATGTTGCCATAGATAGCGCGCTCAAAGAGCGTACGGCTCTTGCGCAACATGAGGTTGCGGCGGCGCAGAGAATGCTTCTCACCGAAACGTGCGAACTTCTCCAGCAAACCTTGACTGCGCAGGTACTTCTCCATCAGGGGTGCTGTGGGGTAGCTTGACAGCTTGTCGCGGTTGGCATCGGTGTAGGCGAAAGCGAACTGGCGGATGAGTCCTGTGAAGAGCGCTTCGCGATAGTAGGAGGTTACCGCGGTGGTGTCTTCGGGAATGAACACGTCGGGGACAATGCCTCCGCCGCCATAGACGGTACGTCCGATGCGGGTCTTGAAGGACGGACCTTCCTGATGGATGCTGTCCTGATAGAAGAACTCACCACGCTCGTATCGAGCCATCAGCTCGTTCTCATACTCTTCGTCATGCCCCTTCTCGTAGGGTTTCTGTATGCAGCGGCCGCTGGGAGTATAGTAGCGTGCGATGGTGAGACGTACTACGCTGCCGTCGCGGAACTCGACAGGCTGCTGCACCAGTCCCTTGCCAAAGGAGCGGCGGCCGACAATCATTCCACGGTCATTGTCCTGGATGGCTCCTGCAAATATCTCGCTCGAACTGGCGCTTCCCTCATCCACCAGCACCACCAGGGGGATGGTTTGGAAGGTACCGCGCCCATCGCTGCGGAACTCTTCACGCGGACTCTTGCGTCCCTGTGTATATACAATGAGCCTACCCTTGGGCAGGAACTCGTTGGCCATCTGGATGGCGATGTGCATGTAGCCGCCTGTGTTGCCGCGCAAATCCACTATCAGCCCATTCATACCCTTGACGCTCAGTTCGGCCAGAGCCACCAGCATCTCGGCATAAGTCTGCTCGCCGAAGTTCTTCACGCGTATGTAACCCGTGCTGTCATTGAGCATATATGATGCATCCACGCTCACTACCGGGATATCGCCACGCACTACGGTGAAATGGGTAACTCCCTTGGTGCCATGGCGCACAACGCCCAGTTTGACCTTGCTGCCCTTTGCACCCTTGAGTCTTTTCATCACATCATCGGAATCCATCTTGACGAGAGACTTGCCGTTGGCACTCACGATGCGGTCGCCAGGCAGCAGACCTACCTTCTCGGCCGGTCCACCGTGGATGACGGACATCACATTGACCGTATCCTTTTGCATCACGAAGCTCACGCCTATACCGCTGAACGAACCACGGAGGTCATCATCGGCCTTCTTGGCATCCTGCACGCTCAGGTAACTGCTGTGCGGATCAAGTTCCTTGAGGATGCCTGGCATGGCATCCTCCACCAGCTGCGACATGTTGACAGTATCCACATAGTTGTTGTCGATAATCTGCAGCAGGTAGCTCAGCTTGTTGGTACCTGTGTTGATGATGCTCAGTCGGTTGCCCGAGAAATGACTCGTGCAGAATGTACCGATAAGGATGCCCACTATCACGCCCAGCGATATGAGCAGCGGAGTGATGCGTCCCTTGATGTTGTTGTTCATATTCATCTCCTTGTTATATCCTATATTATTGTCCTAAGACATTCACTTTGTCCTATACCCATTGGCCGAAGTTCAAACCGCAGAAGCCTCTTTCGCCCCCAACTCATAATTCAAAATTCACAATTCTAAATTACCAATCGGTTTCCTCCGGCCTTTATTCTTCGTCCAGCTGCTCCACTTCGATGCCCGCCCTACGGAGCAGATCTACTCCGTCAGTAAGCCTGTAGTCACGTGCATAGACCACCCTGCGGATGCCTGCCTGTATGATGAGCTTCGAACATTCCACACAGGGGGAGTCGGTGACGTAGAGTGTGCTGCCGTCGCTGTTGTTGTTGCTTCGTGCTATCTTGGTGATGGCATTTGCTTCGGCATGCAGCACGTAGGGCTTTGTCTGGTTGTTCTCATCCTCACACACGTTCTCGAAGCCCGATGGGGTGCCGTTGTACCCGTCGCTGATGATGCGCTTGTCCTTCACGATGAGTGCACCCACCTGCCGGCGCTTGCAGTAGCTGTTCTCGCTCCAGATGCGTGCCATACGCAGGTAACGGCTATCGAGTTCCTTCTGTTTGTCCATGATTCTATACAGGTTAGGGGGTTAGAGATTATGGGTTAGGGTGGTGCGGCGGCTCCCTCGGTGGGGTTGGGTTGAGGGAGCACCCTTGTTCCACTCCTGTCTTCTGCTTATGCTTTGCTTATGCCGTTGCGCTTGAGCAGAGCGTCGATGGTGGGCTTTTGGCCTCGGAAACGCTCATAGAGGCGCATGGGCTGCTCTGTGCCTCCGCGCTCCAGCACCTCATGACGGAAGCGTGAAGCCGTATGGCGGTCGAAGATACCGTTCTGCAGGAAGAGACTGAAGGCATCTGCATCGAGCACTTCGGCCCACTTGTAGCTGTAATATCCCGCAGCATAACCACCGCTCATGATATGCCCGAACTGTACCGACATGCAGGCCTGGGGCAACTCGGGCAGGAGTTGTGCTCTATGCCATGCTTTCTTCTCGAAGGCGGGAACATCCTCGGCAAACTCCTCGCGGCGGTCATAATAGGCCATGTCAAGCATGCAGAAGCTCAACTGGCGCACGCATTGGTAGCCACATTGGAAGTTGGCACTCTGGCGCACACGCTCGATGAGTTCGCCCGGGATAGGCGCTCCTGTCTCATAATGGAAGGCAAAGGTGCGCAGGAACTCCTCCTGTGTGGCATAGTTCTCCATAAACTGGGAGGGCAGTTCCACAAAATCCCAATAGACATTGGTGCCGCTGAGCGACATGAAACGCACGCGTGAGAAGATGCCGTGAAGGGCATGGCCGAACTCATGCAGGAAGGTTTCCACCTCGCCCAGAGTGAGCAGCGAGGGCTTGTCAGCCGTAGGCTTGGTGAGGTTCATGGTGATGCTCACGTGCGGGCGATGGTCTTCGCCCTCCTGGTCAACGAACTGCTCGGCATAACTGGTCATCCAGGCACCGCTCTGCTTGTTCTCTCTGGGATAGAAGTCGGCGTAGAGAACGGCCAGATAAGAACCGTCCTCATCGCGCACCTCGTAGGCTTCCACATCGGGGTGATACACCGGGATATCCTCGCAACGGTGGAATGTGATGCCGTACAGACGGGTTGCCAGCCCGAAGATACCCTCCTTGACGTTCTCGAGACGGAAGTAGGGACGCAACATCTCCGAGTCCAAATCGAAACGTTCCTTCTTGAGTTTCTGTCCATAGTAGGAATAATCCCACGGTTCAAGCTTGAAGTCGTCACCCTCGAGACGCTTGGCCAGAGCTTCCACATCGGCCACCTCCTCGCGGGCATGAGGCATATAAGCCTCCATCAATTCATCGATGAGAGCATACACATTGGCTGTGTTCTCTGCCATACGGCGCTTGAGCACATAGTCGGCATAAGTGTCATTGCCAAGCAGTTGTGCTATCTCACGCTTCAGATTGACGATGCGGCTCACTGTCTGGCGGTTGTCATGCTCGCCGCCTTGGCAGCAGATGGTGTTCTTGGCCGTATATATCTGGCGGCGCAACTCGCGGTTGTCGGCATAGGTCATAAAGGGACCATAGCTGGGCTGGTGGAGTGTGAAGAGCCATCCGGCCAACTTCTTCTGGCTGGCAGCCAGTGCAGCAGCCTCGATGGCAGTATCGGGCAGACCGGCCAACTGCGCCTCATCGGTCACGTGCAGGCTGTAGGCGTTGGTCTCCTTCAGGCAGTTCTGGCTGAACTGAAGGGTCAGTCCCGAGAGTTCCACACGCAAGCGGGTGAGCTTCTCCTTGTCTTCATCGCCCAGGCAGGCACCTCCGCGCTGGAATCCGTCGAAGGCATTGTCCAGCACCTTCTGCTCTTCGAGAGTGAGTCCGGTAGCATGTTCCTTGACGTGGCGGATGCGTTCGAAGAGCTTCTTGTTGAGCAGAATCTTGTTGGAATGCTCGGTGAGCAGCGGCGAGAGCTTCTCTGCCAGGCGGTCGGCATCATCAGAGGTGCAGCAGCTCAGCAGATTGAAGAATATGGTGGTGGCGCGATTGAGCAGTTCGTCAGTAGGCGGCAGGATGGTGTTCTCGAAGGTTGGTTCCTCGGGATTCTCCGTTATCTCCTTGATGGCAGCTTCCTCCTGTCGCATTCCCTCCATGATGGCCTCTTCATAGTCGGCCAGTGTGATTTGGTCAAAGGGTGCGGTGTTGTGCGGTGTTCCGTACTCTCCGCCGAGGAGTGGATTCTGTCTTTTTGCGTCTGTCATGCGTTGTGTATGTTTGTTGTTGTGTGTGTTCTATACCTTATATATAATATGCGTGCGCGCGTGAAGCGGCTTCCCGGCCCTCACTCAGGCGCATGGCTGTGGCTGCCGATGTGCTCCCGCAGCGTGCGCAGAGAAGGGATACTGATGCAGGAGCGTGAGATGCTGATGGCCTGTTGGCCTGCCAATGCGTTGAGCATACGCGATACCGTGAGGCGGGTTTCCTCGATGTAAAGGGCCAGGTCGGTCATCTTGATGCCGAGTGTGATGTTGCTGTCATCCTCGCGGCAGACGGTCTCCAGCAGATGCTGGAACTTCTGGCTTACGCTGCGCGGCGGACTGGGCATCATGAGCATAGCCTGCTTGTGGGTGATGGCAGACAGATAGTTGAGCAGATTATAGCGGAAGATGGGAGCGCTCATGAGTATCTTATCTACATCATTCTTGCGTATGCTGATGATCTGCAGTTCGCTCTCGGCATAATAGGAACTGTGGAAGTGGCATTGCAGACCATAGAGGTTTTCCGGCTCAATGGCTACCGGCGGCATCATGCAGGCCGACAGGGTGAGCTTGCCGTCAGGCGTAGTCTGCCTCCTGAGAACCTTTCCGCTGGCCACCAGAATGAGGTGGGTGCAGGCATCCCCCTGGTTGAGCAGAGGAACACGGCTGGGTGGAATGACCTCCATCTCTAGCCCGTGCGAATCCTCCAGCCTGGCCAAATCCTGTCCGCTTAGCCCCTGCAAGAGGGGCATACGCGTGAGGAGCCTGTATTTGGTGCTGATGTCCATCGTGATTCTTCTTGTCTGATTGCTTTTCCTGCTGTCTGTGTGCGCTTCCCGCACCCTGCTTACTTCTCTCCCGAAATCAGTTTGCCTATGCCGGGTGTGCACCAGGTGTCATACTTCCCGTCGGCTGTGGAGAGGATGAAATAGGCCTGCAGCTCGGGATGCTTCTCCAGCACCACCCGTGCGCTGTCCAGTCCCATCACCATGAATGCCGTGGCAAATCCGTCGGCCATAGCACATGTGGGAGCCATCACAGTACTGCTTAGTATGCTGTGCTGCACGGGAAAACCGCTGTGAGGGTCTATGGTGTGGGCCACCCGGCGGCCTTCGTGTATGTAGAAATTGCGGTAGTTGCCGCTGGTGGCAATGGCACAATTATTCAGTTCGATGATATCCTGCATCTCCGAAGAGAGGTTGTTGGGGTCGTCATCGGGCTTGTTGATGCCTATGCGCCAGGGAGCACCCTTGGGGTTCTGTCCGCTTGACACTATCTCCCCACCTATCTCTATCATGAAGTTCTTGATGCCTTTGCTGCGGAAGAGCGAGGCTACCTCATCCACTCCAAATCCTTTGGCCACAGCTCCGAAGTCGAGCACCATACGTGGGTCGGCCTTCTGCAGCTGGTGGTTGTGGATGCTCACCTTCTGCCAGCCAACCAACTGGCGCAGGCTATCGACCGTGGCTGTATCGGGCCATTGGTCATGCTTGAAGCCAAAGCCCCAGGCGTTGACCAGAGGAGCAACCGTAACGTCGAAGGCTCCGTTGGTGGCTTCGCTGATGGAGCGTGAGAACTGGAACACCATCTCGAGCAGGGAGTCGGTCTGCAGGCTCTCGCCTGAGTTGATGCGGCTCACCGTGCTCTGCTTGTTGAACATGGAGAGTGAGGAATCTACTGCAAGCAGGCGCTCCATGATGTCGGCATGCAGACTGCTGCCGTACTGGTATTTGACATGATATACGGTACCGAATATGGCTCCCTCCTCACTCTGGTAGGGAAGCTTGGCGGCATCGTTGGTACGCATGATATGGATGGTGGCCAGTGTGAGAACAACCAGCACGGGGATGTGCCAGAGCCTGAATCTGTTTGTCTGTTTCATGTAAGATGTTCTATAAGTACTTTAATTCCAATTATCAATAAAACGCTTCCTCCTATCGTCCCAGCATGCCAGTTCACCCGCCTGCCTATGGTGATGCCTGCTGCCAGTCCCGTTATGCTGAGGGCTGTGGAGCAGATGCCTATCACTCCCACCATATAGCCCATGCCGAGCAGCCTGTCGGCGGGCAGGCAGGCAAGCGAGATGCCTACGGCCAGAGCGTCGATGCTGGTGGCAACGGACAGCACCAGAATGCGGCGCGTGGTGAGCATGGGAGACGGGCCAGACGGCTCACTGCCGGGATGAAGGTCTTCCCATATCATGCGCCCACCCAGGTAGGCCAGCAGGGAGAAGGCTATCCAATGGTCAATTTGCTCGAGCATGTGGGCAAAGAGAGACAGCCCCAGATAGCCCAGCCAGGTCATTCCCGCCTGGAAGATGCCGAATGAGAGTGCCATGAACGCCATGGGCAGGAGTCTGACCTGACGTGCTTGCAGTCCTGCGGCTATGCTCACCGTGAAGCAGTCGATGGCGAGCGCCAGACCTATGAGCCAGATTTCTATCGTGCTCATTCGGCCTGCGGAGTTTCCTGCTGTATGGCGGGAGCGGGCTCGCTGGCAGCTTGCTTCTTCTTGCCACCATTCCGGCGTGCCGACTTGCCGATGTCAAACATCAGGTTTACCGAACCGCCCCAAGTGGTGTTGCCGTTCTTGCCGAATCCCGGTGCGTACCAGGGTTCGCCGTATGCGGGAGTGTCATTCTTGAGCCTTATCTTATATCTCAGGCTCCAACCCATGCGCACGATGCTCCACAACTTGCATTCCACACCGGCACACACCTCCAGCCATTGCTTCTTGGCCTTCAGGTCCTTGAAGTTCAAGGGAGCGTTCACTCCATAGACAGGGTCTGTGAAGTCGGGGTTCTTGAAGTCGAACTTGTAGGAGGTGAAGCCATAACGCAGTCCGCCAAAGAACCTGTTGCCGTTGACCTTCTTGTTGAAGTTGTAGTCCATTCCCACTCGGTAATAGGGAGCTGTGGTGCTGAACTTGTTGCTGTTCTCGCCACCTTCGCGTGTGCAGTCGCCTATACCCAGTTCCACGATGGGGTAGTATTTCTCCAGGAAATTGAGTCGGCCATAGACTTCCATGTTTGCAAACTTCAGTCCCATACCCTTCATGGCAAAGCCCACCAGGTCGGTACCCACCGCGATGCCGCCAAAGACAGGAGCCTTCTCCTCCTTGGGCGCTTGGGCAGGCACGGGTTTCCCCTGGGCTTGGGCTGTACGTACAGCCAGGAGTGCCAGCAGGCTACAGGTGAATGCGTATATTCTCAGTCTGGTCATAATCTACGAGGTTCCTGGTTATGGTGACAGAATCGATGAAGGTACTGGTATGGCGTACCGACTTTATCTGGTGAAACATGGTGGTGGGGCAGTCGGGCGACTCGAAGTGAGGGGTGTTGGTCTTCTCCACCCACAGGGTGTCGCTCAGGTCGTACTCCTCTCCGTAGATGCGCAGCACCAGCGTGTCGGCATCCTGGGAGTAGCTCAAGGGCAGTTCCAGCTTGGATGCCCCTATCAGGCTGTTGACCAGAATGGAGTCGGTACCCAATGCGCTCACCGTGAGGGTGTCGGTCAGCTTCACCGCCTGACCCTCGGAATAGAACGAACAGGCGAGCGAAACCGTATTGTAGAGCGTGCAGTCGATGCTGTCGCAAGCCGCCAGGGCAGCTGCTCCCACGGCTATTGCCCCCAGAGTGTGCCGTATGTGTCTGTTGCTCATATCCATTCAGAATTGCTTCTCCACCTGATAGTTGTTGCGCTCGGGAGAGTTTCTGCTCACCAGTTCGCCCAGGAAACCTGCCACAAAGAGCTGGGTGCCAAGCAGCATCATGGTGAGAGCGATGTAGAAGTAGGGGTTGTCGGTCACCAGCGGATGTGCCTCGCCAGTAGAGAGGTTATAGAGCTTCGTTGCTCCCACGATGATGACAGCCACAAAGCCCAAGAGGAACATGAGCGTGCCGATGAAGCCGAACACGTGCATGGGCTTCAGGCCGAAATTGTTGAGGAACCAGAGTGAGAGCAGGTCGAGATAGCCGTTCACAAAGCGGTTCCAGCCCATAAACTTCGACTTGCCGAACTTTCTGGCCTGGTGATGAACGGGCTTCTCGCCGATGCGTGCGAAGCCTGCGTTCTTGGCCAGATAGGGGATGTAGCGATGCATCTCGCCATACACCTCGATGTTCTTTATCACTTCGCGGCGATAGGCCTTGAGTCCGCAGTTGAAGTCATGCAGATTGTGAATGCCGCTCACCCAGCGTGCTGTGGCGTTGAAGAGCTTTGTGGGGATGGTCTTGGACAGAGGATCGCCCTTACTACGGTTCATCTTATAGCCGCTCACCAGGTCGTAACCGTCCTCGCAAATCATTCTGTAGAGTTCGGGAATCTCGTCGGGAGAATCCTGCAGGTCGGCATCCATGGTGATGACCACATCGCCTTCGGCCTTGGCAAAGCCGCAATACAGAGCCGGGCTCTTGCCATAGTTGCGGCGGAACTTGATGCCGCGCACCACATCGGGGTGTTCTGCGCGGAGCTTCTCTATCACCTCCCATGAGCGGTCGGTGCTGCCGTCATCCACGAATATCACTTCGTGGCTCAAGCCGTGGGCATTGGTCACTCGCTCGATCCATGCAAAGAGTTCGGGCAGAGATTCATCCTCATTGAAGAGGGGTATTACAACGGATATATTCATAATTCAGAGTTTTCTTGTTTGTTTGTCGTGCTGTTCAGTTCTTCTCATTGGGGCGGTTGAACTTCTCCACGTTCTTCAGCCTGCCGAAGATGGCTGCTATGAGTGCCATGGGAATGGAGAGGAAGAAGTTGAACTGCAACATTCCTAAGATCAGGTCACCCATGCGTATGTTGCCCAGAAGCTTGGCCATCTCCTTGGGGTCAATGCCTGGTGCTGCCTGCTTCATCATCTGTGCATACTGGTCGCTGTTGAGCAACTCGGTTATCGTGCCCATGAAATGGCCTTTATCAAGGAAACTGAGGTAAAGGTACTGGCCCAGTGTGGTAATCAGTCCGGCAAAGAGGCAGGTGAACCACGCCACCGTGAAGCAACCGGAGAAGCTCAGAGGCGCGATGAATGCACGATAGCGCACCACGATGATGAAGAGGACGTATAGCGAGAGCAAAGCCACCGTGTTGCCCGTGATGCCTATAAAGGGGTTGCGTATAGAATACATCGAGCAGATGAATGCCACTATCCACATACCTCCCACCAGCAAACCATATCGCCCGGCATAGTTGATTCTGCCTTTGGGCGTATCCAATTCCTTGTTGTCTTGTTCCATCATATCTCTTTATTTGTGCAAATTTACGGCTTATTCTCCAATAAATAATACGCGCGCAGGAGAAATGTTCTTTTAGCAAAAAGTTGCCGTATTATTTGGTGGGGAAGCAGGAAATGCCTACCTTTGCACACCGAAATGGGGAAGTCCCATACGGCATGCTCCCTCTTAATCCCCCAGGGCTTGATCGCAGCAAGGGCAGGAGGTTGTAGCGGCGCGATATGGTAAGCTTCCCCACCCCGCCTCTTTAGCTCAGTTGGCCAGAGCACGTGATTTGTAATCTCGGGGTCGTTGGTTCGAATCCGACAAGAGGCTCAAGGATAGACGCAAGGCTTGTTTTAAGTCTTGCGTCAATTCGTTTCTTGCGAAAGGATAGGCGCAAGGAAGTCTTGCGTCAATTCGTTTTCAGCGAAAGGATGGGCGCAAGGAAGTCTTGCGTCAATTCGTTTTCAGCGAAAGGATGGGCGCAAGGAAGTCTTGCGTCAATTCGTTTTCTGCGAAAGGATAGGCGCAAGGAAGTCTTGCGTCAATTCGTTTCTTGCGAAAGGATGGACGTGCAAAACTTTTGCCCAACAGCATCTTGATTTAGAAACAAGCGAAGGGCGAAGTCCGGTAGGGAAAGATGCCTTGCCTGACGTAGCGTGCTGCGAAGCCCAAGCCAATGGCCTGCGATGGCAGTTGCAGCGTGCTGCGTTGACTCATGCAGCGCAGTACGATATTTGTTTGGGCTAAACTCGATGGCCGTTTGACCCAACCCCAACAGTTGTTTTGCCCAAATTCGTCATCTCATGAAGAACTTTATCTTGACAAACCTGTCGAGTCGGGCAAAATGCTTCAAAATGCGAAAAGGCATTTCGGAATATATCTGCGCGTCCGCACTATTGTGCAGGCAGATTTTCTTTGTTATCTTTGCCGACCGAAAATTATGCGATGAACCAGAGGCGGCTCGCTTTTTCCTGTCTGCATGCAAGCATCAAACAGTCTGACAGATGCCAGGTGAAGAAGGATGAGCAGGAGTATAGGACGGTTCGAGAAACGAGAGAATAACAAAATGTAAACATCACGAATATCATCAATTTATGACAGCAAAACGTCACTTCACTTTATTCCTTCTGGCCCTGCTCTCTGCTGTGGGCTGTTTGGCAAAGAATGCCGTTGCTCCCATGACAGCAGGCAACGTGTTCGTCAAGCTCGGAGATGCCGATGCAGTTGCGCCGATTAAACTGACCAACTGGGGCGATACGCAGGCATTCAGCATCACCTACGTATTGTATTATATGGATACACAACAGAGCGACGAACCAGTGACCTTGACCTTTGACAGTCCGATGGCTGACGGAGAAATGCGCGAAGTGAATGTTCCCATCAAGGCAGGCAAGAAGTTGGGCAAGAGCGAGGTGGTGTTCCTCATCACCCATGTGAACGGCCAGTATAACGAGACTTCGGTGGCCGATACACACATCACCTGCTGCACGGTGAGCAAGATGCCTTACAAACGGGTACTGGTGGAGGATTATGCAGCCATGTGGTGCTGGCATTGTCCCGTAGGGCTGGTGGCCTTTGAGGCCATAGCCCGCATGTACCCCCAGGATGTGGTGCCCGTGTCGGTTCACAAGGCAGATGCCATCAGCCAGGTGGTTTCACCGTGGGTATATGACGGACTGATAGCACAATATGCATCCACTCTGCCTGCCGTGTGGATAGCCCGCGACACCAAGGCAGCAGGCTTTGATGTGACCGACTCATACAAGATAGAGAAGAGCATAGTGACCTGTATGAACATAGACGTGCAGGCCCAGTGGGACGAGACAGACGACAATATACTTGTTACCACAGAGGTGGAGCCTTGCATGACGCCCGAAGAGGGGAGTGCCTATGCCGTTGGCTACGTGCTTACAGCCAGCGGACTGACCAACAAGGACTGGCTTCAGGAGGCCAGTTACTCGGAATATGCCAGCGACCTATATAAGGATGCTCCGCAGGAGATGCGTTTCTATGCCGATGCTGCCAACTATGTGGAGGGCTACTCTAAGGTGAAGGGAGTGGTGTACAATCATGTGGCCATAGAGTCGAAGGGTATGCAGAGGGGAATGGAAAATTCCTTGACGGGCGAGTATAATGCCAACGAGGTGAAGCGGCATACCACCACCTTCGACAACATCAGCAGGTATAGCGTGATAACCGACCGCAGCCAGATAGAGATAGTGGCTGTTCTCTTCAACACCCAGACGGGCAAGATAGAGAATGCCGCCTGCTGTCATGTGGGCAAAGGAGGCAACGGCCCATCGGGCATCGAGCAGCCAACGGAACTGGCAAAGCCCAAATGTGCAGGGATCTATGACATGCAGGGATGCAAGGTGACGGGCAAACTCCTGCCTGGCATGTATATTGTGGATGGCAAGAAAATGATGGTAAAGTAACTCCCAAGCCGTAACGTATGAAGAAGTTTATATGCACCATATTGGCATCGGTTCTGATGGCCGTGAATGCTTATGCAGCTCCAGTAGATGCAGCCAGGGCAAAGGCTTTGGCCCAGAGGTTTATAGAGAAGCCCGTGAGTATCATTTCGCCTGTCTCCAAAGGCCGCAGAAGCAAGGCTGCCAATCCCGCTCTGCATCTGTTCAACAACCAGAACGGAGAGGGTTTTGTGATAGTGTCGGCCGACGATAGGGTAGGTGGTGTGCTTGGGTACAGCGACCAGGGACGGCTGGATACCGCAAATATGCCTGCGCCCATGAAGGCTCTGCTGGACGGTTATGTACGGGCGGTAGAGGCTGTGAGGGTGGATAGCGTGAGTGTGACGCCTGCTTATGCCCGCCCGCCAAAGGCTTATGTGAAGCCGTTGGTGAGTGCAAAATGGAGCCAGGAGTATCCCTACAACTATTACACTCCACGCAGCAGCACGAGCGGAAAGCCTACCTACACAGGATGCACCATTACAGCAGCCGCCCAGGTGCTCTTTGCCCATAAGTGGCCCACGATGAGGCCCAAGGGAGTTACACGTGGTGAGGGTGCTATGGCACTTGACCATTATGACTGGGACAATATGCTGGACGACTATACCCATGGCTATAACGACGCTCAGGCTCAGGCTGTGGGCGCTCTGATGCGCGATTTGGGCAAGTTGGCTCATGCAACCTATGGGGTGAACGGAACCCTTAGTGACGAGGGAAAGGTGTGGAATGCCTTGCAGAACTATTACGACTACAACGTGCGCCAACTGGAGAAGGATCTTCTGCCCGGCGGAGAGTTCGTGCAGGCCATCTATAATGAACTGTCGATGGGTTGCCCTGTGTTTATGACGGGAGGCGATCATGCTTTCGTATATGACGGTTATGACGAGAACGGACTGGTGCATGTCAACTGGGGTTGGGCCGGACTGGACAACGGCTATTTCGATATCAATACGGCCTCGGTGACAGGTGGCGGATATGGTAGCGACGGCTGTTACTACGAGAAGCAATTGGCGCTCTTCATTCATCCCAACAACGGAACCATCGAACCGCTTGCCCCCAAGCCTGTTGTGCTATCCATCAACAACGAAAAAGGCTTGCAGTTCCAGGCAAGCGAGGAAATGACCATCAACTCGAGGATACCTGCCCAACTCATGGGAGTGGGTGCACGCAATCTGGCTCAGGATGCCAACGGCGCTTATACAGGACAGGTAGGCATCGGCCTGTTTGCCCAGGATGGTACATGCCTGCACGTATTTGGCCAGACGGGAGTGTTCACTTGGGCCACCTATTATACTGCCTACAATTACGAATTTGACTGGTGGGCTGCGGACTTGAGCGAGATAGACGGACCTGCCGACGGCACTTACCGTCTGCGTCCTCTGGGCCGTCGCATGCTGGACAAGGATAAGGGCGAATGGGGAAACTGGACTCATATGGTGAACGGCAATAGCGTGCCCATGATAGTCAGCGGGGGAAAAGTGACCCTGGTGCAGGACGATGGCAAGCCGCATCTGGCTCTGGCGGGAATGCCAGAGGTGCTGGAGCCTGCCTACGTCTATAGCAGCCAGATGACGGGCATCCTGCTGAATGTGGCCAATCTGAGTCGCTACCAGGCTCGTGGAGAACTGCAGGTGGAGCTGACGGGAACGGGCAACCTGGATGGTGAAACCTTCGTTGTCCCCAATTCCTGTCTGTCTCATATGGTGGCCCAGCGCCTGGACACCACCCAATGGATAGTGAAGTTTGTGACCTCATATACGGGAACTGACGGCAACCATGCGCTTCAGGCCGGCAAGTATCGCATGAAGCTCAGGTTTCATCATAATATAGAAACCAGCAGTCCGGCTTTTTACGACATCTCGGTTCCCGAGGATTTCCTGTTCGAAGTGCTGCCCGACAACTATAACGGACGCGTGACGGTCACTTCGGTCAAACTGCTGGACGAGGAGGGCAACTCCGCTCCTTCGCATTACTTCTGCCTGTCAGACTCACCCAAGGTGACATTAGGCATCTCTGGCTATGCCAAATATCTCACCCAGAACTACTACAGTACACGCATGCGCTACCGCCTGGTGGATGTGGCAACAGGCAAAACAGCCTACACGAGCAAGGGCTATAACGTCAGTTTCCCCCGCAATTACGAGGCCAACCTTTCCAGTTCAACAAGTCATTCCATCGACCTGACGGAGCTGCATCAGGGAACCTACGAGATACATGTGGATGTGGAGCGTGACGGCGCATGGCTCGACCGCTGGAATGCCAACACCCTTCGCCGCAGGATTATACTATACGATGCAGCCCAGCCTACCCATGTGGATATAGCCGCTCTGCCTGCCGAAAGCCTCCAGGGAGTGATGAGTATCGCCGCCTTTGGTGCGCCTTTTGATGCTTTGGTGCCTGCCGGCGCCCGGGCTTGGTATGTGGAGCAAGTGCAGGACGATAAGGTACGGTTGAAGCCCCTTCCCGATGGCTATGCCATTCCAGCGGGCTGTGGCATTATCCTCACATCGGCTTCCATGACAGATGCATTCCACATCGAGCAGGCTCCGAAGGCAACTCCCGTAGCCGACTTGACAGGCAATCTGTTGCGTGCAAGTACCGCTGGTGACCATATTGTCACCTCTCAGGACCATGCCTACGTGATAGATACCCAGGAGCAGACAACAGCCTTCTCCCGTGCCGATGTGGGTTCCACATTGCCCCGTTACGCAGCCTACCTGCAGCATGAGACGGATACCGGCACAACCAGGCTGAACATTTCTTGCGATGCAACGGCAATAAAGTTGCCCGGTCAGGACAGTCCTCTCAGCCGTCCGGCAGATATATATGGAACAGATGGCCGCAGATACCCCTCTGCCTCCCGCCCTGGCCTGTATATAATAGGAAAGACCAAGCGCCTGGTAACAGGCAAGTAAAGTTGGATTCTCCTCTGCAGATTGCAGGAGGAAGTGTAGGAACCATGGCAAATAAATAATAGATATGACGATTATACATGCAAACGACCCGACGACCAAAGTCTTGTCGTACCTATATGAGCAGCGGCATGACATTTCTGCATTTGTAACGGAATCAAGCACCAATGGAGATGTCAAACGTGCCATTCGTGGTGATGACACCATTATGATGTTGGGGCATGGCAATCAGTATGGATTGTTCTCAAAGCCCAATAAGAACGGCGATTTCAAGCGCTTTCTGATAACAGACCGTCATGTGCAGTTTCTACGGGAAAAGACATGTATCGGGATATGGTGTTATGCCAACGTGTTTGCCGAACGGTATGGGTTGCATGGCTTGTTTTCTGGGATGATCATCTCTGAATTGCAGGAAGCCATTGACTGCAATATTCCTGCCACAAAAGAGGAGATTGACATGGAAATGGAGAGGTTTACCCGTCGCCTGAACGACTGCATCAATAGGTTTGGACTGGCCGAGACAGCCATTTGTATGAGAAGCCTGGACGACGTGAAGTCAGAGCTGACCATTTTCAATTACAATAACCTGTACTATTATGAGTGAAATGAGAACAATTGTTTGCTGACTTATTACACTTCCATAATAATTATCAGCAGATTATATGCTAAAGAATGTATTACGCAAGATGTATTGCTGCTTGTAACAATTCCAAGAATCGTGCTGCATGGCTGCCATCCATCTGAATATGATGAAACTGGAAGGAGACGGGAAGCGTGGTTCTGAATAAGCCACGGCGATAACTTCCCCACATCAGCATAGGATCACAAAACTTATCCGTGTATTGATTCACGATGCTATCAAGCTCCGTTCCTATCATCGCCGATGTTCCAACCACCATCATATTCTCTAAAGAAGATGATTCACATTCAGCAGCAGCCTCAGAAGTCAGGCGAAGATAGTCTTCATTAATCTTCTGAATATCGTCAGAATAAGGAATATCGCAAGAATTGATTCCGCCTTTTTTATTTTCTACGATTACGTTAATGGCGATTGAATCGTATTGCATCAATCGCCAGGATGAATCAGCCACACACTTTTGCAGGTGATCCCTGTATTTGTTCATTTTCGCTACAATTTTGAAGTTTACTTGTTTGGCCTATTCCTAAGAGATAGGTGGCACCGTATAAGCACGTATGAGCCAGCTCATCATATTCGTCATGCTATAGCTGCGTGCATCTCCTGCTACGCTTGGCACGCTTCAGGACGGCGTGATTTTTTTCCTGTCTCCATTTCCTGTTCCTCCTTTCTGTCTCTTTCCCCGGTCTTGGGAAAGTCCTTCCCTCAATTCCTGATTCAAAATTCCCAATTCAACTCGAAATTCTCAATTCAAAATTCCTAATTCTTAATTCGTTTTTGTTTTCTCCAGTTAGGAAAATGTTTTTCTCTTACTGGGAAAGTGATTTTCTGCGCGCTTTCCAATCACACGACAAAGGTACGACAAGTGCATGTGGAATCATACGATTCCGTACGATTCCACATGTTATTTGGCAGCCCGGGCTTTCTGGCGGTTCGCCCAGGTGAGGCGCTGTGAGCCATGCCTCGCGTGAGGTGAACCACTTGGCGGTCTTTCGGTAGCCGCTGCACACGCGGTCGGCCATCTCCATCTTGGGTATGTTGAGGTACTGGGTGCGTGCGCCCAGCTTCGTGAGCTCCTCCTCATCATCGTGCTGTCGGAAGTTGCGGCAGAGAGCTCTTCTTGTTGTCATGACAGTTGGCCCTTCCCTGCGCCGCCTATCTGCCACCAGATTACCCATCATGCCGTACATTTCCTTCCATTTTTGGTCGGAACGCATGAATTCGGCTCCACTTGCGTGCGATTCCAGGAGAGAGAAAAGTATTGGAACGATGGACTGGTGCATGTCTTTTGAGACTTTTGAGAGCAAAAACTGCATATATTTCGTGCCTCAGCCCAGATTTTGCATGCCTGGAGGGGTGGATTTGCTGATGTTATACTTCATTTCTGTATGTCTGTCTTATTCGTTGATGTAATGTAAACTATTGACTATCAGTTTTTAAGAGAGAGATTGAGGCTGTATGAAATTCCATTTCTGACAGTCTGACAATCTGACAATCCAATTTCAAAAGAGTGGCAATCCTCTTATTTTATATATATATCCATTTGATATATAAATAGTTATATAGTCTATAAAGGGGAGTTTCGTCTTGGTGTAACCTAATTGTCAGACTGTCAGATTTGGAAGATTGGAGGCTTGCAGCCTCCACTTCCCTCTCCCAGGCCTATCCTATCTTGCTCGCTACCATACGCAGCTCCTCAGCGGCTGCCAGGCAGAAGTGCCGTCCCGAAATTACCATCAGCGATGGGAAATGGGGGGAGCCATCCTTGAACTGCTTGCTGCCACCACAAGTGTTTTTAACATCACGGATGAAGAAGCGCTTGAGGTTGTGGTGAACGAAACTGATAAGCTTGCTCGTATATGCGAACTATATAGATATAAAATGGCGAGTAAAGAACTGCCGAAACATAAAGAAAAAAACGAAATCGAGCAGAAGGAGCAGCAAATGTGCTTCCCTTTTGCTCGACTTTCTATTCTTCGTTATAGCTTATTCCTCTCATAGGCTCACTGCAAACTTGCATTTTAGATTACAGGAGCATTGGATGAGCCTAAAATATTGTTGTTATGCATTTGTATCCTAACATGCTCTCAAGCCGCTCGCTATAAGATGAAGCTTCTCTGCATCAGCCTGCGTAAATTCGAAAGAGTCGAAGTCGCCGTAACAGGAGCAGTAGCCGGATAGATATTTGGCGGCGCGATAGAGTCTGTAGAACATGTTGCCGGGCTTCATCGACACACATACCGACATTTCGTACTCGGTCTGCATGCTTCCTTCTTTGAGCTCGAATTGATAAGTCTCGAATGAAACCTCATACACATTATCGTTGCTGGAGAATGTGAAATTAAAAGGAGCGACGGCCTTATCTGCAACCGAGTTGCCTCCGTCCAGAAAATTGGCAAACCATTCCAGTCTGTCTGCATCCTCGGAACGCAACAACAAGGCATCGAAATCGCCGTCCTTGCGTTTTCTGCCAAAGAGATATTTTGTAGCACTTTTCAGTTTATCCCAAAACTCGAGATGGACAATATGGAAACATCCACAAACAACGCGTTCCTCGTCCTCCGTGGGCTCGAAAGCCTCCAAAACCATCTGATGACTGACGTCATAACATCTGCAAATAAAAAATTCAGTCTTTTCCATAAACTCTAATTTGAATAAAGAAATATTGGCATAAGGGTGTTGTGGTAGTCTGTATTCTATTATATTCTACAAACACCATGCCAAAAACTCTCTATATGCGCTCTTTTCCTTTATTCTGTAGGTCTCACCACAGCTTTCCACTCCATAAAATGCTTGATTGTTTCGCCGCTATGATGGTTGAGGAAGAGACTTTTTCATTTCCACACCTTCCTTGTCATACTGCTTGCGCTTGCCGGTCGGTGGCTCGGTAAGCGTGATGCGAACAACAGCCGTACGTGAAAGGGAACGTGCGATGCTCTGGTCGAAAGCATCCATGTGTTGAGGGAGGAAACGTTCACAGATCAGTCGGAGACCATGAATCTTCTCTACATCCTCGGTCACGATTTCTGCCTTGCCGAAAGCGATGGCTGATTTGTATTGCAGGGTGAAACTGCCGTCCTTCGGACCAACAGTAGGAGTACAACGGGTTACGGCTGAAAGGCAGACCTCGGGATGAGCCTTGATTGCCTCCAGTTTCTTGCCTTCCAAGGCGCCATGAAAATACCAGTTCACATCATCATCTGATGCGAGCGACAGGGGCAAGCCATAAGGTTTGCCTTGTTCGTCAATAAAACTGACAGTTATATATGGAGCCTTGTGCATTACTTCCAATGCCCATTGGCTGTCCATTGCTCTTGATTCTTTCCTCATCATTATCCAATCATTTTCCTCAGTTGTTTGTCCGAAGCTTCAGGCAGAATCGTTTTCAGATGCTCGAAAATCCTTTGCAGGGATTCTTCGGGAGTTCTCTCGCATTGGCAAACTTCTTTTCCGTACAGCTCTTCGGGAGTATTGAGCAGCGACCATCCCCAGCCATATTCATGGTTATGCCTGTCACGAGGATAGATGAAATCCTCGGTCACGATGTAAGTGGCCATTTCCAGTCGGGTGAGATAGGCGTCAAACTTGCTTCTCATTCCCCCGCCCGTGAAACCGCAGGCAGCCCGAAGTTCTCTTGTGATGAGACTGCCCGATGATTGAAGCGTGCTGAGAATGGCTCCTTCTATTGATTCTTCATTCGGGCGAGGAAACTTGCTTCTTCTGTAGTTGCAGAAGTCAGGCCACCATTCCTGGCTGATGAATCCCGCTTTCTTGTTGAAGAACTTTCCGTACATGCATGGCATTTCCTGCACAATCTCGCCCTTCCATTTCCACAATGGCCAGTCCCAACCGCCTTCAGGAAATGTTACATATCGGCAATCCTCTGCCACGATGTCTTCGGCAGAGAAACCTTCAATGCCGCCATCGAGGAGAGGGAGGAAGCCAATCTTCTGAATCAGCTCCATCATGCCCGTTGCTGAGTATATTTCTGGAAAATTCATACTCATCTGGTTTTGTCCTTTATCCGTTGTACTTAAAGACCTTGACCATATCCTTGTCGCCACCTACGAGTTGGCTGCATTGGTTCAGCATTCCTGTGTCTGAGAAACCGCATTTCTCCATGACTCTTCCTGATGCTGGATTTCCAGTGAAATGGTCAGCCCAGATGTTCTTGAAATGCTTCTCGTGGATGCAGTAGTCGAGCATCAGCTTCAGGGCTTCGGTGCAGATTCCTTTGTTCCAATAAGGCTTTCCTACCCAGTAGCCCACCTCGCAGTCGTTTTCTCCAATTGGGATGTTGCTGGCTTCATGGGTGTAGTAGCCGATGCAGCCGATAGCCTCGTCGGTCTCTTTCAAGACAATCGCCCATGTGGTGTCATTATGGAAGAATGTGCGGATTATCTCCCGACTTTCCTCTACAGACTTATGCGCCGGCCATCCTGCCCGTGGTCCCACGTCAGGGTCTGAGGCGTACTTGAAGAGCGCCTCTGCGTCTGATTCCGCCCAATGGCGAAGTGAAATTCTTTCTGTATCCATCAGTTTATTTCAAAGCCTTGCCGTCGGAGAATGCTTGGCCAACCTTATCACCCAACTGGATATAGCCATGATGAATAGGGTCGAAAACTATCAGCTCCATTTTCTCAAGGTCAGGATTTCCATCTTCTGCCAGATATTTCTCATCCACAAGGATATTGACTAATTCTGCGCAAAGAATATTCCTCGTTGAAATCGAGAAAGTAGAGAAATCGCCTCGTTTTAGGGTAATGGGTTGGCAACCGTTCCAATCGCCGTGGTCTGCATCGCTTTGCTTGTTTGGGTAACTCTTACGGATGCAAAAGTACGAAAAATATTCAGGCTGGAATAATCATTCCTAATATTCTTTCAGCTGATTGGCAACCACTCTTATGCCGTTTGGGGCTTGAAGCAATTTACAAACAAGGAAGCCATGGTAAAAGCAACTCCTGTCCCTACCACACCCGTCCATCCATAATGTTGCCAGAATAGACCT
>ULYE01007043.1_pt1 | contig 22315 bp, 17 predicted proteins | sample 1961921 | NCBI WGS metagenome assembly ULYE01 (sample SAMEA4835856, study PRJEB28245) | human gut metagenome | biome: gut microbiome; material: fecal sample | place: Denmark | collected 2008 | reverse complement strand
TGTGGTACTGGAGTGTTACTTATGTGGTACTGGCAAAGGACTTGTATGTAACTGTTACTATTGATATTTTGGGGCTTTCTTTCATTAATTCAGTTATTAAGTGTTTCGTTATAAAGATCTATATATTGTTTTGCTACATTTTCAGGTGCAAACTTTTCTGTAGCCAACTGTCTTATTTCTGTTTGGTTGTATTTATTGCTAAGCACTCGCTTTATTGCCTGGGCTATCTCATACGGAGTGCCCCCACACAAGGCTCCGTTGCCTTCGTCAATTATTTCTGCGGCAATACCAACTGGAGTACTGACAACAGGTGTGCCGCAATACAAGGCTTCAACAACAGTCTTGCCAAATGACTCTTGAGCTGAAGGCGAGACAAAAGCATCTGAGGCTGAATACACGAGCGACATACGACGGCGGTCGCTTATGGAACCAAGGGTTATAACATTGGGATTCGTTATCTCCACATCACATTTGCCTACGCATAGAAGTTTTATGCGTTTGTCGCCTAATATGTCGAGGGCTTCAAGCACCTCCACAAAACGCTTGCGCTTCTCGCTCAAAAGACAACATACAAAGGATAGCACTATGTCGTCGGGATTTATTCCTAACTCACATCTTGCCTCATTACGCTGAAACATAGTATAATCATCAGGACTTATGGCATTATAGATGATTGTGTTAGGACGATTGGCAAGAAAATCCACACCATCGCAGAAATGGCGCATTATTTCCGATAAAGAAACGATTGAGAGTTTCGTGCAACTTCCTATTGATTTACGCTTTATATCCAAGAACTCATCCTCCAAGTCGGCAAATTCCTTATAATGAACTTGCTTCGTCTCTGCATAATGAAAACCTCCAAGTCCGGGATTCTCATCACGCATAGTCCACACTATCGGTTTCTTCACATTCTTAAAGAAAGACGGAATATCGACAAAGCCCGATACGAAATGCAGATTGATTACGTCAGCCCATTCCACAAGAGGATGACGTGACACGTCGTATTGAGTGATGGGTGATCTGAACGGTATGGCGATTTTCTTTTTTATATTGTATATACGTCGGTGAGTCCTGTCGTATTGATTGAGTGTCAGTCCCAGACGGCGAGCTATCTTCTGCAAGAGAACCACGTACTTATTGCTTCCCCACACATTTTGGTTGGGGTGCATTTCTGTTACTGTAGCATCCTTGCCTTGCTTTATGGCGACAAGCACACGGCTGTCAACGCCTAATTGCAGTAAAGCTCTATGCTGGTTCATCAATCCCATACCAGCTCCACCACCATCTGTCAGGGCTATATGTAGTATCTTCATAGATTTGCTTATTAATGTTACCTAAACCAACAATTATTACCTACGTATTAACACTCTTTTTATAGCCACTCTCTCGTCCCCCGTCAATCCTATGCCATAAATCAGTAATATGGTTAGAACTGCGGTTGCTCCGATAGTGGCAATACTCTCAAGGGCACTCTCTATATTCAAGAACGAGTGGAGATAGAAACCTGCGGCTGCTATGATGCCTATAACCATAGGGCGTCCGTAAGCCTCGCGTGCATATCGCCAAGAGTCGAAGCCAAGCAGACGATGCATTAGATAAAGCTGCACGCCACGCTGAAGCACGTCGGCCACAAGGAATAGCACAAGGATGCTGTAGGCAGGAAAGCCATTGTCGAACAATATGTAGCCAATGGGGATGCAAGCGATGAAGAAGGCGCTGGTGTTGACTTTAAACCATTTTATGCGGCCCGTGGCGTTGATAAGATTGAATATGCCACCACAAGTCAACGACATTCCTCCTACCAATATATTAAGATAGGTGAGCATATATGCCCCATCCGGCACTTTGCCAAGCCAGAGCCTGAGCACAAAGTCAAGCTCTATGAGCAAAGGGATGCACAAAAGCTCGAACATCAGGATGTTTATGCGCCCTATCTTGTTGCAGAGATATGTGCATCGGGCATTATCGCCCGCGGCATACGACTGTATTATCTGCGGAGCCGAGGCGCTATCGAAACTGCCCGTAAACGACATTATGCTCTGGTTTACCGTGCGGCTTATGGCGAAGGCTCCATTCATAGCCGTGCCAAAGAAACTGTTGAGCAGCAGGTCGCTACCCGACGAACGCACCATATATGCCATAGTGGCAAGCACATTCCATCCGCCAAAGCTCAGCACCTCGCGATAGCGTTGCCATCCGCCTACTAACTTATATTTAATAATGTGTGCCCAATTGCGGTAAGCCACCCAATGATACACCACAAACGTATTGGCTGTGGTGAGCGAGAATATTATGCTGTAGACACGCAAGGCATAATCGCCATGATAAAGACTGAGCATAAGGATGCAACCCAAGCGTACAAGCGAATTGACTATATCCATGACAGCCATAAACTTGAAACGCTCATGGGCTGCAAACAGACTCTGGTAGGGTCCGTTGACGATACCAAGACAAGCCGTAATGATGCTTATGTGGTAGACAAATACAGCATCTGCCAATTTGCCCGGCTCCACGTTGAGCCTGTTGTAGACATACCACAGACCTATTGTCTCGGCAAGAGCGAAGATGATGATGGCAAGGCAAACGTGCAGCAGCAGGTTGATGTTGAACGAAGCGTTCACGTCGCCATCCTTCTTGCCCATCTCAGTATTGAAGAAGCGCGAAGTGGCACTTGCCAATGAGTTGCTTATAAAGGTGAACATGGCAAGAACTCCACCCACCACGGCAAACAATCCGTAGTCCGACACACCAAGTATCTCCAACGCAAGACGCGACACATACAGTCCTATCACCATTGTGGTGAGAAGACGCACATACATAAACGCCGTGTTCTTGGCTATGCGACGATTAGCACTCCTCATTTTCTTTTTATCGTTTTTGATTTCTCGTCATAATAGCCATAGTGGTAGCCGTTACGGTAGCCATAGTTATAGCCATAGCGATAGCCGTAGCGTCCATTCGATTTTGTGCCATTGAGAATGATGCCTATATTCTTGTATTTTCCGTTGATAGAGTCTATCTCCAAGTCCTCCACCTTCTTGCGTGCAAACATTCCGGCACGTATTACAAAGAGAGTACGGTCGGCATTGCGCTCTATAAGTCCTGTGTCGGCAAGTGTTTCTGTTGGCGGACAGTCGATTACAATAAAATCATATAGCGGACGCAACTCCTGCAGCATGAGCAGGAGTCGGCGGTTGGAGAGCAGCTCTGTTGGGTTGGGCGGGATGGTGCCAGCTGTGATGATGTCAAGAGTGGGATACGCATCGAGATGGTGGATAATGTTGAGCAGGTCGTCCTCGTTCTCGGCAAGATAGTCCGACAGTCCCTTGTGCGATGTGCCGAACACTCTTGAGGCAGAGGCATGGCGCAAGTCGCCGTCAACGAAGAGCACACGCTTTCCGCTCAGCGAGAGCGACACAGCAAGGTTAGTAGCCACGAACGTCTTGCCCGAGCCCTCGTAGCTTGAGGTCACGATATACACATTCTTCTCGCCGGGCTTTCCGGTCATAAATTCGAGGTCGGTACGGAGCATTCTGAATGCCTCGTTCACGATGTCCTGCTTGCCCTGTCCCACTACAATGTTCTGCGTTTTCTGCTTCTTCTTTCTACTGAACAATTTTACAAACGGGTTCTTCGACTTCTTCGGTTCTATAAACGGCACTTCGCCGATGAATGGCACAGTTGTCTTGCGCTCTATGTCGTATTTGTCGCGCACGGTGGTGCTCATGCTCTCAGTCACGAAGATGTAGATGGTGGGCAGAAGCAAACCGAAGAGCAAAGCTGCGAATATCACCATGCGTCTGTTGGGCGACACAGGAGCGTCGCTACCGTGAGGCATGTCGATAATCTCGGTATTGACCGACGAATAGGTCATGCTTATCTCGTTCTCCTCCTTCTTTTGCAGCAGATATAGGTACAAGCCTTCCTTCACCTTTTGCTCACGCTCCACGCTTGCAAGATGCTTGGCCTGTGTAGGATTGGAAATAATCTTTGAGTCCGCCTCGCCATAATAGCCTTGCAGGGCCTGGAGCTGAATGTCGAGAGTCTTTATCTGGTTGTCGACAGTAGCGAGAATATTGCGGCGAACGTCGTCAAGCTCAGCCTGCTGCTTGATAATAAGCGGGTTCTGAGTGGATGTTGCCGTCATATTGTTCTTCAGCTGAAGGAGCAACGAGTTGTATTGCGTTATCTGCGCCTCTGCCACCTGGTTGTTGATGCCCGAGTTGGTGGGAAGAAGCTGTTGGCGAGCCGACTTGTTGCGCAGGAGATCGAGTATATACTTAGCCATTGTTCTCTGGCTTGTGATGCGCATGATTTCGGCATCCGACTGGCTCTGCTGCTGCAGATACATGTCGCTCACGCGCGAGAGGTCGGTAATCTTGTTGCGTGTCTTGAACTTTGATATGCTGTCGTCCACCACATCAAGATCCTCCTCAAGCAGCTTCAATCTGCCGTCGATAAATCGTGATGTGCTTGCCGTAATCTTCTTCTTGTCGTCAACCATCTTCTCGTTGTACACTCTCACAATCTCCGAGAGCACCCTCTCGGCATGCAGAGGATTACTGTCGGTATACTTCAAGTTGATGATGGTCGACTTGTCGCTCTCTATCTCAGCCTTTAAGCGCGACTTAATATTCTCAGCCTTGCGCAGCACCTCGCGGTCATTAGCCGGATGCATCACGCGTCGACCCACCTCAGCAAGGATACCAAGCGATGTGAACTGCCGCTGAACGTTCTGCACGTTCACGTTCTGGGCCACAAGCCCGATGTCATTAAAGGAGTTGTCGGTCACGTTCTGCGTCGTACTCTTGCCCTGCGCATCCTGTTTCACGAGTACTGACATTTCGCGCGAGTACATCTTTGTGGTTTTAATCAAATAGAACGAGGCGCAAGCTACACACACTATCAACGACACCACAAACAAATTCCAACGGGCTACACACAGATGCCACAAATCAGGAATGGTGATGAAATCGTCTGACGACTTGCGCGCTACATTATAGTTGTTGTCCATACCTTATGATGATTGATACCTAATGATTGTTTTCGCTACATTATTTTAATATAAGTGCTGTTATCGTGGTGAGCAACGACGCTATCGAGATCCATATTGACGGACTGTTGAAAGTGTTGCCTGTGGCGTTGGCCTCACGCTTGCGCTTGTTGTTGGGCGACACATACACAAGGTCGTTCTGCTGAAGATAGTATGCGGGCGAGGTCAATACCGACTGCATGTTGGTCATGTCGAGCGTGTAAACCTGATTGGCTCCATCCACCTGACGCGCCACAAGTATGTTGCGGCGGTTGCCGTTGATGGTCATGTCGCCTGCATACGACAAAGCGTCGACAATAGTGAAATGGTCCTTGGTGATGTCGATGCGGCCAGGATGGCTCACCTCGCCAAGCACATTCACACCCATATTCACATATTCCACAGTAACGATGGGGTCGCTCACAAGCTCACGGTCGATAAGGCGTTGCTTGATATACTGCGCCACATCCTTGCGTGTCTTTCCGCCTACGGATATCTTGCCAAGCACAGGAAAATCGATGGTGCCCTGCTCGTCGACAGTATAAGCCATCACTTGCGTGTTGCCCGAGCTGGAGCCTGCCGTAGAGCGTGCCACTATAGCCGGACCAAGCGTGCGGGATGTGTTGGCTGTGGTGAGCGTGAACTGCTGCTCAAGCATCGGGTTGGAGCTGTTCACCACTATGTTTATCTTGTCCTCAGGACGCAGGCGCAATTGCTGCTCTGCTTGCGTGGCCATGCCATTCAACGCCGAGGCATCCTGAAAATAAGCCACATCCTTGGGGGTGGAGCATGAGGCAAACCATGCCACAGCTATCATCAGCACTAAGCTGACCAAATAATTATGTCGTGATTGTTTCATTTTCCTATTTCGTATTTATCTGTTTCCTCTATAAATTCAAGATGCTTGCTTGGCACGAATGCCGTGGCAATAGTGAGCAGTCCGTCGATGTATATTCCCACACGCTGCTGACCCTTAAACCTCGTAACCCTACCCACAACACCAGCAAACTCGCCTGATGTTATCCGTACGAGCTGTCCCTTGCGGAACTTGCGTATCTCCTCGCTTGCCATAAACGTGTCTTCCGATTCTGCATGGCAGATTATCATCAAGCTGTCCATCTGTCGTTGCGGCACAATCATAGGCTCTTTCCTGTGCTTGTCCATGCCTATAGAAAACCGTCGGTAATAGAAACGAAGGAATGGAAGATTCACGTTGTCATACACGTAAGTCTTCAGTTGGTCCTCTGTGCCATAGGCAAAGAAGATATTGGGCAGACGCGACTCAACAAAGGTCTTGCGCTTGCCGTCAATTATTTTCACATTATTAATAGTGGGAAGGAAGGCTTTTATGCCTTTGTCCACAAGGTATTCATAGGCTTTTCGCTCTCTGCCATAAGTGGTGCGCAGAGCATACCAATGGGCATAGTTGGTGGACACCCCAATGTGTGCTCTTTCGTTTTGTGTGTTGTCTCGAGCATTGGAGGGAGCATTGGGCGCAACCCCAACGCATATAGTTTTTTCACTACTCTTTATCAAAATTTGGCTGCCATTATTCATCGATTCTTAATAATTAACTTTTCTACCCAGAAGCAAGCTAACCATTTGGCAATAGCCTATGAGCCAAAGCTAAGCATCAGCCCACAGCCATGTGTTAAATTGCATTAAAATGCATCATATATTATTTTCGGTTGCAAAGTTAGCATTTTTTCCCAATAAAAGTAGTAACTTTACACACAAAATAAAATGTTTAGAAATAAAAATATTACAAACAATGAAAAGTTTACTTATTAAGGACACTACAGTAGACGAGCGCATGGACATCGTGAAGGAGGCGCTCAAGGGTTTTGGCGACGGAGAATGTGAGGGAATTGACATGGACGACATGTACGACGACTATATCTTTGGCCGCAAGGAACTGGCTGAAATACACCTGGAGTTCAGCCAAAGATATGGCGGCTCTGTGAAGGCTGAGCACGACAACAAGCCGTCGGGATGCGGAATAAGGTAATTATGGGGAAAAAATTTGGTGCATCAGTAATATGGAGTGATTTACATCACTCCATATTACTGATGCACCTCACAAAAGAGACTACATCCCTGCCAGACGCTTCTGATAATAGTCTCTTACCTCATTCCAATGATAATAAGGCCAATTATCTGTTTTAACCGGAATATGAACCTCTTTCTCGTTGTGCAAGAACTTCACCAGGACATCGCCCTTCTTATTCTCGAAAAACACGATTTGCACATTTGATGCCATAGGCGTAGCCTTGAAATCACACCAATACTTATAAACCTCAGAAGGTCCTGCCACAGCAACATCGAAGTTTTCTATCTGAAGCAAAGCCAGCAAAGGAATCACATTGCCATCATGGCCAAAACGCAAAGTGGCAGCTATTGAGTGGTCCTTGATGGCTGCATCTGCCGACTCGATGATATTCTCCACCAACGACTTGGCATTAGCCATCACAATACCTTTGCTTGCCAGAGGATTGGCGTTGCCTATATAGAAGCGATAGTTGACACATTGCCATAAGTCGAACATCTCGCGGGCTGTGAAGATATCGTAGAATGATACTGGAGTCTCTATGTCCTGCATGTCCACAGCAATCCAATACAATCCCCACATCAAATTATTAGGATTCACCTCACATCTGATGAAGTCGGCATTGGAGAACAATGTGTTCACAAGACGGTCGGGCTTAACCTGCTGCTCCTCAAACTTGCGATATTCCTCAACCCAAGGTCCCTTCTCGCCATGAGTGAAGGCATTGGAGCGGTCGGTATGGTAATTGAGATACGACATGTATTTCTCACTCATCTCATAACTGATGTCGAGCTGAGGGTTCAACCCTTTAAGTCGGTCGCCAAAAGCAGCCATACTCATAGCGCAACGATAAACCACAGTAGAACGGGCTGAAACAGAACGCTTGCCTCTAAACACTTCGGGGAAGTTCTTTGTCATTCGCTCCGCAATACCTTGATGCTGGCGAACACCCAATGGAGTTAAGTCGCCTGCACGTCCTTGCACTTCCTGCCACACCAACGTCAATCTCTTCAACACGTCCTTGCCTAAAGGCGTAAGACCGTTTACGGAATCTGCCTTTTGCATCAGTTGGATGATCCAGAGATAATCTCTGTCGCCCAACAGATAGCGTGAACCATGTCTGCCATAGTGGCTCACATAGAAAGGCTTATACCCCTTAGGGGCTGGTGTCTGCTTGGCTTCCACCTTTGGATAAGCCAAATAAACGCCACCTGCCTTATTCAAATCAGCACTAATTTCCTCAAATGTGGTTTGGGCACTCACGCCCAAACCACAAGTAGCCAATATAAAGGCCAAGGTTTTAATTCTAAGATTCTTCATATATGATTTTTTAGTTTGCATAACCAGCATTCTGCTTCAACTGTGGATTGTTTGAGAATTCTGTTTGAGGAATTGGGAACAGCTGGTAATGATCATCCACATCAGTACCCTGACGCTCGCCATTCTTCCAATCCCAGTTGTGTCCCTTAGTGTACTTGCCGAAACGGATAAGGTCGGTACGGCGCACCAACTCCGAAGCCAACTCACGCTGACGCTCTGCCATAAGGAAATCAAGAGTAAGCTCGCTCTCCTCAATATCGCCGGAAACATCAGAACGGACACCTTCCTTAGAATATTTGCCACTCATGTAAGCACGCTCGCGAATTTCATTAACATATTTCAGAGCCTCAGCCTTGCTACCCTTGGCGCCACGCAGAATAGCCTCAGCAGCAGTCAAGTAAGCCTCACCCGTACGGAAGAGTGGGAAGTCAATAGAGGTATATGCGTCGCCACTTGCCGGAATCTGGTCGTCTTTGGTGACATTACGCCATTTGATGTATCCGTATCCACATGTGTAGGTGCTTGTCATGGCATCCTTAGAATCCCATGTTTCCTTCACCTGATTTGGCAGAGCTGTCATAAACTGCGCACGCTTGTCCTTTTTGTTGTTGCCCCAAGGATCGTTCACGTCAAACATCACGTCGTCGGCATCAAAGGCGTCAACAAGAGTAGTCTTGGCCCTGACATTACCCCAACCGCGCGAACCGATACCTGTATTATAGAGTTCATTCATCGGACCATTTACAAAAGCCTTCACATAGAAGTTGGTGCCGCCTGAGCTCTGCGCCTTCAAACCATCCTGCACCAAAGGCCAGATGATTTCCTTGCACTCGTCGTTATCGGCAAGGAAGATGTGGCGATAGTCCGAGGCCAAAGGATAGTGACCGTCCTCAATAACCTTCTTCGCATAGGTCAAGGCATCGTCATAGCGGTCTTCGCCAATCCATGTCTTGGCATTAAGGTACATGCGAGAGAGCAGGAACCAGTCTGCCACGCGGTCTACACGAGCATATACATTGGCTCCAGGAGCCTTCAGGTCGTTCTGTATCTCCTTCAACTCTTTTTCTGCGAACTCAAATATTTGCTTGCGCGACCATTGTGTTGGAATGTCCTTCACTCCAGTATTTTCATCTATATAAGGTACGGCTCCAAACATGTCGCAAAGGCTTGCATAGCAATAAGCACGTATGAAACGAGCCTCTGCGCGATAGGACGTACACTCGCTACCCAACTGATCCCAAAGACCACGCGACTTCAACTTCTCCTCAGTACACTCACGCAACAACTCATTACAATAAGCCACAGTCATGTACAGACGTTGGTAAGTCCAACGGATAACCGATGCGTTGGATGCGTCCCATTGAAGGTTAAGGCATTTGCGCAGGCCATTTGACGAGGAAGGCATAAGGAAGTCGTCGGTGTTCAATTCCTGCATATAGAACATCAGACGCATATAGCTGGAATAACCCTCGTTGGCTCCCTCAATGTCGCCATCGCCACCATCTCCACCTTTCTGTCCTGTCAAGATGAGAGAGCTGTAGCATTTTGCCAACACGCCTGTATAGCCGTCAGCCGTATTATAAACCTTCTCGCCAACCAACTGTGTATCGTCGATGGGCATAGTGTCAAGGTCGCCGAAACATGAAGTTGTCAAGCTACCCATCAATATAAACATCAATACTTTAAATATAATCTTTTTCATATTCCTGTCGTTATTGTAATCGTTTAGAAATTTAGGTTGAAAGACAAAGAGTAGGTGCGAGGACGCGGATAAAGATTCCTGTCGATACCCGAGTATATCTCAGGGTCGATGCCCGAATAGCTGGAGAATGTACAAACATTCTGAACAGCCGCCGACACACGCAGCGAGGAACTGCTGTTCCACAGTTTTCTGAACGTGTAACCCAACGTGATATTGTCTATACGGAAGAAGTCGCCACGCTGCAAGAAATAGTCTGTGTAGAGTTGCTGCTGCTGGAATCCCTTATTGGCCGTAACCTTCAGGATGTTCGAGAAACTGCCCTGGTCGCTATACACCTGCTGCTGATACTGGTCGGCCTCGATGTAATTGTAGATGTAGTTGCCGAAAGAGCCATGACCCGTAATGCCAAGCTCCCATTGCTTGTAAGATATCTGAGTGTTGAAACCAAGATACGACTTTGGCAACGCACACTTATTGGCATAACGTGTCTCGGTAGAAGATATGGAGCCATCAGGCTGAATATACTTACCCTCAATAGGCTTGCCATTATCATCATACGCCTGCTTTGCCAAATAGAAGGTGTAGGGGCGTTTTCCCACCATGAAGCACTCCACAAACTTACCTGTGCCCGAAATAGCACCTGTCTCCACATAAGAGCCCTCGCTGTCCGACACGTTCAGCTTCGTTATCTCCGAATCATTCCAAGTATAGTTCATTCCTACCGACCATGTGAAGTCCTTTGTGTCGATTGGTACTGCGTTGATTGAGAATTCCACACCTTTATTGTCCATCTCGCCAATGTTGGTGGTCAGTACAGCAGAATAGTTAACACCCGAAATCACAGGAATCGTGTTCAGCAAATCCTTGGTATGGCGCTTGTAGACATCGAGCGAACCGTAGATGCGGTTGTTGAGGAAGCCATAGTCGAAGCCAGCATTCCAAGTCTCTGTAGTCTCCCATTTTATGTCTCTGTCATATCCGTTTGGGCGGTAGGTGTTATGCCATTTATCGCCAAAGAGATAGCTTGACTCTGGATAGGACACGGAGAACGTTGTCATGTAAGGATAGTCGTTGATGATATCCTGCTGACCGGTAAGACCATAGCTCAGGCGCAACTTCAAGTTGGTCAACACCTTATTGTCCTTAAGAAACTTCTCCTCAGACAGTTTCCATCCCAACGCCACAGAAGGGAAGTATCCCCATCTGTTGCCCTTGGCAAAACGCGAAGAGGCATCGGCACGCAAAGTGGCTGTGACCATATACTTGCTTGCAAAGCCATAATTCAAGCGTCCATACATAGACAGAAGATAATACTCCGACTCTGAGTGCTTCGGCGAGAACAATTCCTCACCCTCTGGCGAAAGAGTGGTGTCGTTAAACTTCTTCCAGAAATGCTGCCATCCATAACCAGCCATTGCGCTCACATCATGCTTTCCGGCAAACGTATGCTGATAGTTGGCATAAAGGTCGAGCAAGGTGTTGCGCTTCTTATGTTTTGAATCGTAGTCCAAGCCTGTTCCATCCTTTTTGTTGCCTGTGTACATCATACCGGCAAAATCCGGGACATCCTTAGCATACTTACTCTCCAAAATGTCATAACCCAAATTCATATTTAACTGCAAATCCTCGAAACCATGCACCTTGTAATTCACCGAAGCGTTGCCTATAGAACGGTAGATTCTATTGCGCATGTCCTGCAAATCAAGCTGAGCCATAGGGTTGTCGCCCTGGATAGCCATAGGTGCGTTGCCGTTCATCCAAATGAAATAGCCAAGGCCAGGATCTGTAGCCGAGGTGGCACTACCTGTCTTCACGGGACGTGTAGGGTCGTAAGACAGAGCGCTTCCTACCACTCCCTCGTCCACTCGCCTATTATCCTCGTAGGATGCCTTGACGTTGAGATTCACACTTAAATGTTCCTTGAAAAACTTAGGCGATATGCCTGCATCAAAAGTATAACGCTGATAGTTGTTGGTACGAATCACACCATCCTGGTTGGTGTAGCCTACAGACACACGAAAGGGTGTCTTCTTCTTGATACTGCCCGACATGGAGATGTTATGGTCCATACCAAAGGCTGTGCGATAAATCTCATCCTGCCAGTTGGTGTTGCTCTTGCCCATTTCCACATTATCGGGAACTCCCGTCACGGTAGGCGCAAAAGCCCTGAACTCGTCTGCTGTCAACACTTCCAAACGCTTTGCTGTGGTGCTTACGGCATAGTTGGCAGAATAGTTGAACTTAGGCTTGCCATTTGTGCCTTTCTTTGTTGTTATCACGATGACACCATTGGATGCACGCGAACCATAAATGGCTGTAGCCGAAGCGTCCTTCAAAACCGTAAAGGTCTCAATGTCGTTCGGATTGATACCACCAATAAGGTTGGTTCCTCCCTCGATGGAAGAGTTGTCCACAGGAACACCATCTATCACAATCAGCGGATCGTTGGATGCAGAAAGCGAGGCGCCACTACGAATACGAATGGTTGAACCTGAGCCTGGAGCGCCTGAGCTTGACACCACATTAACGCCAGCCACCTTGCCAACCAAGGCGTCCTGGGCACTCGACTTGGCTCCACGATTGAACTCATCTGGCTTTATGGCAGAAACCGAACCCGTGAGGTCATCCTTTTTTACAGTTCCATAACCAACCACAACAACCTCGTCAAGCAACTCGTTGTCGGGACTCATCTTTATCTGCATGGCAGAAGATGAAATCTGCACATCCTTGGCTTCATAGCCTATATATGAAATATGTAGCTCGGAAGCACCTGCCGGCACATCGTCGATAGAAAACTTTCCATCCAGATCGGTCACAGCACCAGTTGTGGTGCCCTTGATCATGACGGTAACACCTATCATCGGTTCGCCCAACTCGTCGATAAGCTGACCTGTCACACGCTTCACATTCTGATTGTTGGATTGTTTCTTCGATTGAGGCTTCACAATAAGATAATTGCCTTTTTCCTCATAAGTGCAACCACATTCCTTCAACAGCAGGTTGAATATCTCCAACACGTCGCCTTTGGTTTTTCTGATGGTGACCACACGACTGGCGTCGATTGTCGAGGAGTTGTAAGCAATCTTATACTTAGATGCCTTCTCGATTTTCTCAAATGCAGCCTTCAGAGAGACCTTATTAGAGCCAAGTGTCACAGTCTGGGCTGAAACTGCCAAGTTTCCAGCCAGCAACAGACAAAAGCATGAAGCCGAAATTCTTTTGAAATTCATAAATTTATTTTTTAGTTATTATTCTTAATTGAGTAGCTACACATTGAAGACAACCATTTCTCAATCTACACCCAATCAAAAAACAAAAAAAATGAATCTTTTATCAAAAAAGCGCATCATTCATCATGATGCGCTCCCCTATACTTGCTATAACTACTTTATAATCACCTTGTCTTTCTTCAGCTCATACTCCAATCCTGGAACCAAATTCCCCACGATTGCCAAGGCTTTCTTAAGACTTTCTCCACGATTGAAATGCACGGTAATCTTTGTGTTGCGATGACGTGATGACCTGAAGACGAACTTTACGCCATAAACATCGCCCATGATGCGGGCAGCCTCAGCCAAAGTGACGTCGTCAAGCGAGATCTGCTTGTTTCGCCAATTCAACCCATCATCCTCATCCGTAACCTGGCGCAAATCTACCGCCTTGGTCTTCACATTATACACCAGCTGATCGTTAGGCTTCATACTATACACCTTGTCCTCGCCTACTATCTTAAGCTCTATCTTACCCGTTTTGAGCGTAGTGGAAACTTCCACGTCGGTTGCATAGGAAGACACAGAAAAGGATGTTCCCAAGTCGGTTATATCAAAATAAGGTGTACTCACATGAAAAGGATGCCTGCCGTCGTGCTTAATATCAAAGAAAGCCTCACCAGTCAAGAACACCTTGCGTTCCTTGCCGCTGAACTTCTCGGGATAAAGCAGTACCGAACTCTGATTCAGCCTTACATGCGTACCATCTGCCAGAGCAATCGTCTTGCATTCGTCGGAGACAGTATGCTCCTGAAGCATAGCCACCACCTGCGAAACCTTCAACTCATCGCTCATTTGAACATACAGCCTGCCAAACACAACCAACATAACCAAGGGGATAATAACGGCAGCAATCCTTTGCCAAGTAAAGAGCTTAAGGTATTTGCTCTTTTTCTTTTCCCCGTTTGTTATCCGCAGACGTTCATAGGCCGCAGATATTTCGCCTTCGTCCATAGACGCAGAGTCAGACTGAGCCCACAACGAACCTAAAGACTCGTTCACATCCTTGTCGTCCATGGTGTCTGCAATCCGTTCCAATACCCTATCCCTGTTTCTTTCTGACACGTCGTGCTCTAAATAATATGCTATGATTTCCTTTATATTTACTGCCATAATACATTCCGTATAGTGTTAATATATATATTAAAGACATGTTACAAAACGGTTACACCCAATACCCTTGCAAAAAAATCATCAAATACAAGGCTTTTTTTATTTCTTTAAGAGCCAGATTAAGATGATTCTCTACTGTCTTCTTTTGCAACCCTAACTGTTGGGCAATTTCCTCATTCTTGAGACATTGCTCACGACTCATGCGATAGATAGCCTGCCGTTGGGGCGGCATATTCTCAACCACCATGTCGATAAGCAGTTGCGTGTCCTTTGCCACCACCTCTTCGTGTGGCGAAGTTTCGTTGGCAAACCTATCTGGCAAGGAGTCTATGTCTATCGGAATTACACGCTTTGTCGAGATATAATTGATGACGGTATACTTAGCCAATATAAACAAATAAGAATCGAAATCTTTTATCTCAGCAAACTTCTGACGCTTATTCCAAATTTTCTCAAAAATAATCTGGCATACATCATCCGTGTCATCCATGTTTTTCAGCAACATGAAGACAAAGCGATGCACTTTGGGGTAAAACTTACGGAACATGGTTCGGTAAGCCCCTTCATCGCCTTGAGACATAAGTAATATTACTTCTTTATCTATTTCCATTTGTTAATAAATTAATATGGTATGCAAAGATAATACAAATAAACGATTTCGCCATCTATTTTTATCATGTTCATGTTGAAATCATTCATGTTCATGCTGAAATCACTCATGTTCATGTTGAAACCAATCATCAACAAGATGCTGAATAATTGTGATTGACATACTAAACAATGGCAAACCTACGGGATTCGTTCGGGATTCGCTCGGGATTTGCTCCCTAATATGCTTGGATTATAAGCTTTTTCGTGCCATAACAAAAGCATGAGACGGTTGGAAGATTTGCTCCTTAACCTTGTAAGTAGTTGAAATAAAGCCCTTTAGAGAAAGATGAACAAAACAAGAGCGTTACAGTTACAGTTGTTACAGTTGTTTTTCGAAGGGGTGTCGTTTTCTCTCTCTTATATATAACTTACTTATTATTAATTAGTTATATATGTATATATAGGGATATGACACATTAGATACCCTTTAAAAAAAACTGTAACAACTGTAACTGTAACGCTCTTGTGAAATTACGGTTGGTTACCTTTTTACTTGATAATCATTTTCTTGCCATCCACAATGTAGAGACCAGCAGCCGGCTTGCCGCTTACGCGAACACCGCCAATGGTGTAAACCTTATGGTTCTTCACCTCATCGGCAGATATTGAGCCAATGCCAGTTGCATTCTCGAAGCGAACTGTATAGACAGTCTTGCTGTCGGGATTCACGTCGTAGTCGTCGCCATAAACTGTGTATGTCACAACAAAGGCGCCGTCGTCCTGACCTTCCCAGTCCTCGGCCACGTATCCGCCCTTGCCCATCTTCTCATAGTCGAGATACTCGCCAAGCTTGTCGATGCTACCGTTGATGGTATAGTCGGTCTTCTCTGGGCTGAAACCCTCAATAGGCTCTCCCTTGAGAGTGATTGCCTTGAGCGTGTGATAGTAGATGAGCTTGAGGTTGTCGATGTCGAACTGGTCGTCCTTCGAAGCTCCCGGCACAGGGTTGGTAGTGGCAGAGGCAAGCATAAACATGTTGCCGTCGTAGCTCTCGTTGGTGTAGTTGAACTCGCCTGTGAACTTGGTCCACTCGCTTGTCTCTGGCACGAGAACTGAGGCTACAGCAATCTTGTCGTTCTCCTGGTCGGCTACAAACGGATCGTGGAAGGCTGCGTCGCCATGAAGAACAAGCTGCACGCGGCCCTGAAGCTCAACATCCTCGGCTGCAGAAGCCGACTTTGTGCCTGGAGCGAAACGTGCGTACACCTCAAACGCATCTGGACGGCCTGCAAAGGGAAGGTTGCCGTTGACATCTGTACGGTCGCTATAGTTGAAGTTGCTGGCAGCAGCAGGGTTTACGTCGCCCATGTTGATGTGGCCAGTAGTCAAGTTGCCGTTGGCATAAGCCACCCAGAGGTCTTTAGAGACAATACGCACTCCCTTGCCCTTGTAACCATCAATCATTTGTGGCATTGGCGACATAGTGGCAAACGAAGACCATGCGCCAGATGCTGTATCAAACGAATTCCATGTCTCGGCGAGCTTGCCTTCCTCGGTCCAGTTCTCGAAGTCGGAGTTGGGGATATTATAGACAGCCTCCTTGGCGTTGCCCTCAAACTTGATGGTATAAACGCCGTTGGCATGACCCTCCTGCTTCAAGGTGAGGGTGAGCAGGCCGCTTTCCTCGTCATAGTTCTTTTCTACTGTAATCTCGTTTGTGTCGGCCTCGTCGGTCGTCACCACGTAGCTCACCTCATTCTCGTAATACTTTCCAGTAGCTGTGAACTCGGTGCCGGCATTCATGGCATTCACAAACTCATGTCCTGAAACAACCAACAACGAAAGCGACGGAGCTGGAAGTGATTCCTCCGCCTGCTGTAATGTGCCGTTCACGTGCTGCGCATTGGCAGCAATGGCCACACCACTCATAAGAAGAAGAGAGTAAAATCTGTTCATAATCTATAATTTAATATTAATAATCGGAAGCAAAATTACAAAATACAATCTGAAAACTATTATTGTTTTAATAGTTTTTTCGCGGCAAACCGTTTACAAACGTTAAAAACAAGGCTATAAGTGTAAAATAAACGCTTTGTTGTAAAATAAACACTCAAACATTTTGTGGTTAGAATAATAAGTGGTAATTTCGGCTCTTAAGACTTTTAGGAGGAGAGTATGGCATCCTTGACATACCCACTCCACTAAAGTCAACAAAATTATAATAAACGAATGAAAGATTTAAGCGCACTCAAAGAAAAGGTGTTCCAAGCCAATCTCGACTTGGAGAAACACAACCTCGTGATTTTCACATGGGGCAACGTATCGGGCATCGACCGCGAAAGCGGACTTGTGGTTATCAAGCCTTCGGGCGTGAACTACGACAAGATGACTGTGAACGACATGGTTGTAGTAGATCTTGAGACTGGCAAGGTTGTTGAGGGTGACCTCAATCCCTCATCAGACACCCCTACCCACCTCGCCATCTACCGCGCATTCCCCAACGTGGGCGGTGTGGTTCACACCCACTCCACTTATGCTACAGCCTGGGCTCAGGCTGGCAAGGACATCCCTAACATCGGAACAACTCATGCCGACTACTTCCACGACTCCATACCCTGCACTCCCGACATGACGGAGGCTGAAGTGAAGGGCAACTACGAATTGGAGACCGGCAACGTGATTGTGAAGAAGTTCCTCGACGACAACATCAACCCCGACCACACTCCGGGCGTATTGGTTAAGAACCACGGTCCGTTCTCTTGGGGCAAGGATGCCGACAACGCCGTTTACAATGCAGTTGTAATGGAGCAGGTTGCAAAAATGGCTTTCGTGTCGTTCAGCGTTAATCCGAACACAACAATGAACCCATTGCTTGTGGAAAAGCACTTCAGCCGCAAGCACGGTCCGAATGCTTACTATGGACAGAAGAAAAAGTAAAATGGGCAAGGGTGCCTTGAAGGAATAAGATTCTTTTTTCTTTATTTTTTCTTTGCTTTCTCAATAAAATGTTGTAGATTTACGGATGAAATAAAAAATATGGCAACTATGACAGAGTTTCACAATATAAGAAGACTGCCAGTAGGCATTCAGTCGTTCAAGGAAATCAGAACCAACGGTTTTATTACAGGCATCACCAAGTTCACACAGATCTCTCTGTTCTCCGTGCTCAACAATCTCACAAACATCAGTTTATTCCCGCAGTATGCTGCCCTTTGCGGAATCACCGAGCAGGAGATTGCCGAGTATTTCGAGCCAGAACTGGAGAGAATGGGGACAAGAAACAACTGGACTGCCGAGGAAACGCATACGCACTTGAAAGAATATTATGACGGCTATCATTTCTGCGAGGAGAACATGGAGGACATCTACAATCCGTATAGTCTGATCAACGCATTGGCCCAATCCAAATTGGCTAATTTCTGGGCTTCGTCGGGAGCAACGTCCTTGCTTTCAAAATTTGTGGACAACGTGGAAGTAAGACTGAAGGATTTTGAGCATTGCGCCATTCTCGCCACCACTATCGAGAGCTCGGATGTCACAGGCGGTGGGCCAGAATTGTTCATGTATCAGTCGGGCTATCTCACCATCAAGGCCTACATTGACGGCACTTACCTGCTGGGCTTCCCCAATCGTGAAGTGAGGCAAGCTCTGTACGAAATGGTGCTGCCCGCGCTTGCCATGCGACAAAAGTGAAGATTTTCTGAAGTTAAGAAATACATAAAAATTAAAGGAGTTAGGAAATCAAGCCAATAGTCATTTGTTGAACATTCAGCAACTCCACATTCAACACTACAAACTGTCACGACTGTCATTAAGAATTTGAAGTTGCAGCCATCCATTATAGTATCAACAAACAATAAGAGGTCGGGCGTTTTTTTACCGCTCGACCTCCTTTTAAGCATGTGCAGGGGGATTTTTAACTATATTTATAATAAAATATCAACCCTTTGCGCCTTATACTAACACGGCTTGAATATCAGCATTTATACAAAAAAAACAATATACTCAGCGTCGTCAGCATTTCCGACAATCCAAGGGCGAGCCAAATGCCTGTCTCGCCAAACACCAGGGGGAGGAGGATGAAGCTCGGCACAAGAAATATCAAGCCGCGAAACAAGGCAAACAGCATTGCCGGACGCACGCGCTCCACACTCTGGAAATAACCTATGCACGTGAGGTTGACGATGAAGAACACAAACGAGAAGGCTATGAGCGGAAAGCCTTTTATGGCAAGAGGAAAGGCTGACTCGCTGCTGACAATGAATAGCTCGACAAGCTGGTCGGGGAAGAGCAAGAACGCTCCGCTGACAACTGCTCCACAAGCCACAGCCGTGAGCAAAGCCACACGCAACGTGGAATGGACACGCCCGCGGTCGCCGCTGCCATAATTGTAGCTTACTATAGGCTGGGCCGACTGAGCCACCGCATTGCCTATCATGAAGACAAAGGGCGTGTAGTAGCAGGCTATGCCGAAAGCGCCCACACCAGCATCACCCAGATACATTCCGAAGACGTAATTGCCCACAAGGGCAAGCACGGCCATCGTACACTCGCCCATAAGGGCCGACATTCCCACCGTGCATTGGTAGCCGATGTTGCGTACGGAATAGAGCAACGAGCGGCGACTCCACTTCAAGCGTATCGGACGCAACTGGCGTGCTGCAAACACCATGTACCACACGGCTATCATTCCACCTATAAACATGCTAAGCGTAGAGGCGAGGGCTGCTCCGAACAGCCCCCAACCCCAATAGACTATCATTAACCAGTCGAGCACGATGTTGGCCAAGGCTCCCACTATATTGCACCACATGGCAAGCCGCGGATTGCCGTCGAGACGGATGACGAACAGCAGCAAAGCCGCCCACACGCCAAACAGCTCGCCCGGCATGAAACCAAGCATATACTCGCGCACCAATGGCAACAGGGCTTCCGACGAACCAAGCACACGCCCTATCGCCGACGGGAACAGCATCACGGGCACTATCATCGCCATAATCACTATTGTGGCAAATATCCAAGCCTGGGTGACGTTGATGCGGGCTGCCTTGAGCTTCTGCTGGGCCATATGGATAGAGGCCACCACAGAGCAGCCGGCTCCCATCATCAGCCCAAGTCCGGTGGCCAACATCATTATCGGCACACAAATGTTTATGGCCGCTATTCCGTCGGCTCCCACAGCATGACCCACGAATATTCCGTCGATGGCTGTCATTGCCGATATGCTCAGCATTCCCAGCAATGTGGGAAGAAAATAACGCCCGAAAAGGCGCGGAATACTCATTGTACTGAGATCAATGGCATCTTTTGTAAGTTTTTCTGACATAATTAATGATTAAAGTTTGCAAAGGTATATTTTTTTATGTATCTTTGCAAGCATATATAAGGTAAAAATCAATTTCCTCAAGCAACAGTCATCTTTACGCTCTCAGCATCTACGGACAAATAGCTGCCATGTGTACTCTCGCCACCTATCTTGCGCCTACCGGACGCAAGGCTTGGATTGAGGATGTGGTGGTCGACAGCCAGTTTCGCGGCAAGCATCTTGGCAAAATGATTATAAAGAATAAAGGCGGATGCCCAAGACTCTCCATCTTGCACATCCGCCTTTACTTTACGTTCGTCCATGTTTTCTACAAATCCTATCCCTATAAAGCTACTTCTTCACTCCGTATATCTCATAATCCTTCTTTCGTCTTTCTACTATCGGAGTATTCTTCCCGTCATAGTACATGTCAAACCATGTTGACGACTCTCTCGGTTTCAAACTATCACTCAACACAAAACGCTTGCCCTCCAGCGACCGTTGCTGTATATAATAATGGTGTAGTCTATGTGTCGTCTTGACGAATACCTCTCTTGATCCTAAGAAGCAAATGTCATCATACATTCTTATCTCTGCTCTTCTGTAAGTTTCGCCATTGTTTCTTCCACATCTCATATACAATCCACCAATCTTCAAGAAGTCCATGAAACCGATGGTTACAAATTCTGGCTTACGGGTAAAGCATGTCATGTTCTCCAAATATACCCAGTATTCCCTACCCTGCTCCGTGAAATGAAGCAGGGCGTTGTCCTGCAGCTCTGCAAACTCATACGTCGGTTCTTGCTTTTCCATTGGTTTGTACAGATCTGTACGCACAAGGTATTTACCTTCTCTGTTTTGCACCACTCTTATACCGTATGCCTGGGGATATATCTTAGCATAACTGCCTAATGATTCCCATTTGTCCAGCCAATGTTCTCGATAGTACACTTGATAATTGTTCTTCGAGACGCAGACAACTCTCAGATTGGCAGGTTCTTTATAGTCAGCCAACTGAGTTCTGCCATCAATGAGGTCTATTTTTATTTCTGGTCTGAAAATCCTTATGTATTTTTTCTTTTCCTCCTCAAACTGCTTTACCTCTTCTTCCCATGCGTGTCTCCTTTGCGCTAATTCTTCAACGGTCATACGGTGCAACATGTTATCCCAAGCCTTGCGCCATGCCAAACCTCCTTGCTCATCTTTCCAAATCGACAGGTCTTCGATTTTCTCCTTGAACATGTATAGTCTGTCTGGCTCTGATGGCTGCACAAAGAAATTGCGGAACCGCAACCCTTCGTCAGTCTCGTTGCCCAACGCATTCCGTAACACAAAACAGTTCTCGTCCATCCGACGTGTCTTTACTCTCGGATAGAGGCGCAACCCGTCCGTAGTGGAGAACTCCAGGAAACCATGCTTCTCTATTCTCGGTCGCTTGAAGTAACGCACACCATTACGTAAGTCCATCCAGGGACGTTCTCTGTCTATCTTCCGTCGAGAATACAGCTTGGCTATTCCGTATGCTTTCAGTTCCACTTTATTATATTCACATGCCAGCACTTCCTTACCGTCCTTATCCACAACACCCATCAGCCCATTCTTGTTGCTGACTATCTCGTAGCCGTATGCTTCCTCCAGGTCCATACGTTGTCCCTCATGTGTCATCACGGTAATTAACTCTGTTCGTGCGTCCGAAGTGATTCTCTCTTGTTCGTTACAAACGGAATAGGCTATGTTACGCAACCCTTCCACTTCGTCTGTCAGAATACCTTTTCCTGCCACACGTCCCTCAAACATGGCTTGCCAGTCTCTGTCATCAGACGGTAGACCAAACAAACGGTACAGCCCGACATTGTCCAATATCAAGCAATACTTCTTGCCCTCAAACACTCGCATTCCACGTCCTACTTGCTGCAGATACTTCGCCAACGACAGC
>ULYE01026754.1_pt1 | contig 22346 bp, 11 predicted proteins | sample 1961921 | NCBI WGS metagenome assembly ULYE01 (sample SAMEA4835856, study PRJEB28245) | human gut metagenome | biome: gut microbiome; material: fecal sample | place: Denmark | collected 2008 | reverse complement strand
AGTAAGCTCTATGAATCCATATTACGCATCCCAAGAGGATGAGCGCCATGGCGGGCATTGTCATCATACCATTGTTGATGTAGCCTGCGTCGTAAACTCCCTGAGGAATGAGCTGGAAGCCGAGCAATGAGCCACGGCCAAGAAGCTCGCGCACGCCGCCAACCACCACAAGGATGTAGGCATAGCCAAGACCGTTGCCCACACCGTCGAGGAACGATGGCCAAGGCTTGTTCTGCATGGCGAAGGCCTCAAGACGACCCATGAGGATACAGTTGGTGATGATAAGACCCACGTAGACAGACAGCTCCACGCTCACGTCGTAGACGAAAGCTTTGAGAATCTGGCTCACGATGGTAACGAGAGCGGCAACAACCACAAGCTGCACGATGATACGGATGCGGTTAGGTATGGTGTTGCGGATGATTGAGATAATCACGTTGGCAAATGCTGTAATCACCGTCACGGCAAGACCCATCACGATGGCAGGCTTGAGCTGGGATGTCACGGCGAGAGCCGAGCAGATACCGAGCACCTGTACGAGGATAGGGTTGTCGAGGTTCAGAGGATTGGTGAATGCAGCCTTATTCTCTTTTGAAAACAAACTCATAATCTTGTTCCTCCTCCTTATTTAGATGTTAAGAATTTTGTGTACTCACCGAGGCCGTTCTTGAGCATGTCGCTCACACCGTGACAAGTAAGTGTTGCGCCTGTCACGGCGTCGCACTGGGTTGTAGGATCGCTAACCTCGTTCTTCTTCACTACCGAGAGAGCCACGCCTTCCTTGCCTGCGGCAAAGACATGCTTGCCCTTGAACTGATCCTGCCATACGCGAGAATCCTTGATTTCGGCACCAAGACCAGCGGTCTCGCCCTCGTGGTTGAAGTAAGCTCCATATACGGTCTGCTTGTCGGCGTTCAGGGCAATGTAGCCGCTGATGCCGCCCCAAAGACCCATACCGTAAACAGGGATGACGTACTTGGTCTCGCCGTCGACGTTGCAAACGTAGAGAGCAAGCTTGCCTTCCTTGGTAGAAGCGCTGTTGCAGAGGAAGCCAGCTTCTGTGCCACCCTGCTTTCCAGCCTCAACCTCCTCGCCGTTGCGGTCGATGATCTTGTCGGCTGTAATCACCTTATTATATTGTTCTGTAGCCTCAGCTCCGTCGATGTCGCGGATGTTGAGGGCTGCGAGAATCTGCTTCTTCTTGTCGAGAGCCACGTTCTCGTCCTGCTGCGGCTTGAGTGTAGAAGACACGAAGGCAAGCAGGAACGCAACGATAACTACGATAACGACAGAATATATGATTGTGTAGGAGTTGGAACTGGTGTTCAACCCCTTCTTCTTTGTTTCTTCCATATTCCGATAATGGTTATTTGTTGGTTAAACGTTTCATTCGCTTGGTGATGTTCTTCTGCACTACACAGTAGTCGATGAGCGGAGCGAACATGTTCATAAAGAGGATGGCGAGCATCATACCCTCTGGATAACCAGGGTTCATAACGCGGATGATTACTGCCATGATGCCGATGATGGCACCGTAGTAGTACTGTCCGCATTGTGTGCGGGCTGATGTCACAGGGTCGGTAGCCATAAACACAGCACCGAAGCAGAAGCCACCCAGCACAATGTGCTCATACCATGCGATAGGAGTCATGCCGAGAGCCTCGAAGATGTAGGCTGCAACAGCACCACCAACGAACACACTGAGCATTGTGCGCCATGAGGCAATGCCTGTCCAGAGAAGTATCACGGCACCAATGGCTATGGCGATAACGCTGGTCTCGCCGATTGAACCTGGGATAAGACCTGTGACCATGTCGCAGAGGCTGCTGTTCACGGCTGCTCCCTGTGCAATCTGACCAAGCGGTGTGGCGCAGGTGAAGGTGTCGGGAAGAGTGTTGCCAAGACCGAAGATTGTGTCGTTGGCCACCCAAACAGCGTCGCCACTCATCTTTGTAGGATAAGAGAAGAAGAGGAACGCGCGGGTGATAAGAGCCACGTTGAAGATGTTCATACCTGTACCGCCGAAAATCTCCTTGCCGATTACTACGGCGAAGGCTACGGCAATGGCGAGTGCCCACAGCGGACAGCCCACAGGGATAATCAACGGGATAATGATGCCCGAAACAAGGAAGCCCTCCTGAATCTCCTCGCCCTTCCACTGTGCCCAGGCAAACTCGATGCCGAGACCTACAACGTAGCTGACGATGATTTTAGGAAGCACCTGCAATGCTCCGTAGATGAACATTGAGAAGAACGAAGCGTCGGCCAAAGCGCCGGCTGCCTTGTAGTTCTGGAATCCCACGTTGTACATACCAAACAGCAATGCCGGAAGCAACGCAATCACCACAAAGCTCATGATGCGCTTAGAGTCGATGGCGTCGTGGATGTTCACACCGGTCTTTGAAGTCTGGTTGGGCACAAACAGGAAAGTCTCAAAGCCGTCGAACAAGCTGCGGAAGGCGTGGAGCTTTCCCTCAGGCTCGAAGTTGGGCTTGATGTCGTTAAGATATTTTCTTAGAAAATTCATACTTTTCTCTTTGTAATTAAATTAAATGTTATGCATTCTCCTTGCGGAGCATGTCGAGACCCTTGCGCACGATGTGCTGGAGCTCAAGCTTCGATGAGTCGACAAACTCTGCCACGGCAAAATCCTCGGGAGCTACCTCGTAGATGCCAAGCTGCTCCATGCGGTCGATGTCGCCGGCAATGATTGCCTTGACGAGATATTCGCCATAGATGTCCATCGGGAGCACCTTGTCGTACTCGCCACTCATAATCATGTGGCGCTCGCCACCCTTGACGCGTGCGTCGAGACTGTACTCCTTGTTCTTGCCGAAGAGCCATGAGAGGTAGCTGCGGCTGACAGAGAAGTCGTTGGTGCGTGGAAGAATCCAACCAAGCATCTCGTCAACATTGTCGCCTTCAGGAATTACGGTAATCTCGGATGTGTGTCCACCAACGAAGTCCTCGGCTGTGCACTTGCGGCCTGTCAACGGGTTGCCGTTGATGATGCGCACGTGATCCTTCTTCGCGAGCTTGCCCTCAAGAAGGCTCGAGATAGGCTGACCAACAAGCACCTCGGCATAAGCCGGATTGTTGATTTCGCTACCTGCAACTGCCACAAGACGACGGAGATCTACCTTGCCTGTGTTGAACAATCTTCCGAAGAAGATGACTGCTGTCGGGTCGACTGTCCAAACCACCTCGCCCTTGTTCACGGGAGCGATGTTGTTCACCTGAACACCAACGTTGCCTGCCGGACACGGACCGTCGAACACGTTCACCTCAACGTCCTTGGCTGAGGTCAAGGCAGAGCTTGTCTGCTGTGCGCCAATGCCGAGATATGTCTTGGCGATTTTCGACAGAGCTGTGAGACCCGTCTGGAAGTCCTTCTCGTTGCCCTGAAGCTCAAACTCGAAATTGCCTGCGAGAGGCATGTCGCGCAATGCGCTCACAAAGATAGCGCGTGGCTTCTGGTCGGGAGTGGTAGACACGGCGTAGGGCAGTTGGTTGATGTAGCCGAACAAGCCAGCCTCAAGCAGAGCCTTAACCACGGTGTCGCCATCGAGCGAAGCCACCTGTTTCTGACCGAAGTCAACATACTGCTGATCCTTGTCAGCCTCTACGACAACGCGCAACACCTTGCGGCGGTCGCCTCTGACAACTGCCTGCACTACTCCACTCACGGGCGATGCGAACTTAACGTCGTTCTGCTTCTTGTTGACAAACAGAGCGTCGCCAGCCTTCACATGGTCGCCCTCGCGAACTACCACCTTGGGAGTCATGCCTACAAAGTCATCAGGTACAAGGGCATACTGGGCAGCAGCCTTAACCGGGAATTTCTGCTCGGCGGCCTTTCCCTTAAGGTTGATGTCCAAACCCTTACGTAACTTAATTACATTTGCCATAAATATATTAAAAAAATAAGAATAATTCCTCATATTTGGACATTGCTACAAATCGCGATTGGCAACGTCACAAAAGTGCCTACAAAATTAACAATAATTTGTGAGTTAAAGGAATAAAAACTTTTAATTATTTTTATTATAATGCTTTTTACAAGGAAGTTGGCCTATACAATTGCAAAAAATGGGCAATAATGCTAAATAGACATTACAAATCAGACCATAAAATATAGGAGGTTGGGCAAAATGGTCCAACCTCCTACACAAAAGCTTTTTATAGAGCAATGCTCTGCTAAATATGAATTCAGACAAATATTAGTTGCTCTCAATCACCTTGCCAGCTCCACGATAGAGCTTGATGGGTCCGTCGAGCAATACAGCCACTACAGTAATCATCGGGTCGAGCGAACGTTCAGGCACATTAATGTAAAGGTTGCCAGGCACCTCGCTCCAATAGTTCTTGTTGTAGACCTTTGAAGAGATTATCTCGCCACTGCCAACAACCCACACGCGGTTCACCTTATTTACCAATCCCTTCACCTCGATAGGACCATTGGGTTTGTAAGGGAGGTAGAGATAAAGGATGTCGCCAGCCTTGTTCAATGTGGTGTAGCCCTGGAAATGCTCGTTGGGAATGCCGGCGCGTGTGTCGTAGATAGCCTCCTTGTGCTTCTTTGTCCAGCGGCCAAACTCCTTGAGTATAGCCACCTGCTCCTCGGGAATTGTTCCGTCTTCCTTCGGACCGATGTCGAGAAGCATGTTGCCACCCATCGACAGGCAGTCGACAAATGTGCGCAGAAGAATGTAGGGCGACTTGTAGTTGTTGTCGGCATGCTGATAGCCCCACGAGTCGTTCATAGTCATGCAAAGCTCCCAATGCTTTTCCTCAGGACGAACCACTGGCACGCCCTGCTCAGGAGTGGCATAGTCGCCATAGCCCTGTATGCGCGAGTTGATTATGACGTTCTTGTTGGCCTTGCGCAGAAACTCCGACATGCCCTTGGCGTTCCAAGTCTCAGCTGTCTGCTCCCAGTCGCCGTCAAACCAATAGAGATCTGGTTTATAGGCATTAAGCTCGCCGAGCTGGTCGAAGTCGAACTTCAGGAATTTCTGCCAGCGTGCTGGATCTTCCTTCACGTCGTAGCGAGTTTCTGTGCGAGAGACGTTAGGATAATCGGGATGCGACCAGTCGATGAGCGAGTAGTAGAGTCCGAGCTTGAGTCCGTGCTTGCGCACTTCCTTGACAAACGGAGTCACGATGTCGCGCTTGGCAGCAGTCGACTTAACGGTGTTGAGGTCGCTATACTTGGTGTCCCACAGAGCCACACCGTCGTGGTGCTTGGTTGTGAGCACAGTATATCTTGCACCACTCTCCTTGATAAGGTCGAGCCAAGCCTTGGGGTCGAAGTTCTTGGCTGTGAAGCCAGAGCATTGTGACATATATTGCTCATACGGCAAGTACTTGTTGTAGAACGACCAACTCTCCGACACGCCATTCACAGCATAAATGCCGTAATGGATAAAAACTCCTAACTTGGCATGGTCGAACCATTCCATACGCTTGTCCTTCTGCTCCTCTGTCTCTTTGGGCAGGGCAGTCTGTGCCATCGCACCAGTCATCGCGGCAGCACAAAGCAGCGACGACAATACGCGTTTCATTTTCATACTATTAATGATTAGTTTTTTTTATTTGTTTATTAGCTTTATAGTTTCTTCGTTAATAATTGTTGGCCACAAAGGTAAGCAATTTTTTTCATTATAGGCTATTTTAATAAATAATATTTATTGCAGATGGAGAATATTGGGCTTTTTTCGATTCACCCGTCACCTTTTCACTTTAATAATTTGTGTTTATCAATGTTTTTCCGTAATTTTGTAATTCTATTTGATTAAGAACAAACAATAGGTATTTCCAAGTGTTAAAGCGCATTATAAACATAACCATTTGGACCATCATCGGTCTATACACAGCTATCGTAATTCTGCTGCACATTCCTTTCATCCAAACTTTTGTGGGAGAACGTGTGGCGGATGCTTTGTGCCATAAATTCGGCACCAAAGTGAGCATCGGCAGAGTTGACCTGGGCTTTGTCAACCGCCTCATCATCGACGACACCGAAATGCAGGACCAACAGGGCAAACAGATGCTCCGCGTTTCGCGCATATCGGTGAAAATAGACCTTTTGGCACTTGCCAACGGAGAAATAGAGATTACATCGGCACAGTTCTTCGGCCTTCAAGCCAATCTCTATAAAGCCACAGCCGACTCAAAGCCCAACTTCCAATTTGTTGTCGACTCGCTCGCATCGAAAGACACCACCAAACAGAAGACACCACTCAACCTGCAAATCAACTCGCTCATCATACGCAACGGCTCTGTAAGCTGGCGCGTATTGTCGCGTGCCTACAACTCGGGAAAATTCTCGCCCGACAACATCAACGCACACAATATCAGCGCACACATTATTATAAACCGCATAACTGACGATTCGCTAAATGTGAAAGTGAAGCGCATCGCCCTTGAGGAGCGTTGCGGATTAAAACTCAAGACGCTATCGCTACACGCCATATATGGACCTAAGGGCGCAAGCATAAACGACTTCAACCTTGAACTCCCATCCACATTAATACAATCGGAAAACATCTCAGCCTCATTTCAGAAGAAAGAAGGCAAAATAGAAATGCCCTCGTTGAAATTCAACGGAAGCATTAACGCACCACGAATAAGCCTTGCCGACATTGCAGGGTTTGTGCCAAAACTAAGCGCCACTAAAGAACCTATAAGCCTTAAGGTAAACTTCAACGGTAGCGGTGACCAAATAGCCGTAACGCGGTTGGAACTCGCAAACGAGAAGCACAGCCTGCAACTCATTGCAAATGGTGGTATAAAAAACTACATGGAGAAAATGTCGTGGTTTGCCAACGTGAGCGAACTAAGCGCCAACCATGAAGCCATTGCCTCTATCGTTGCAACTGCCACCGGAAAAGATGTTCCGGCAGTAGTGACACGCATTGGCGACATAAGTCTTAGCGGCCATGCCTATGGCGACAAGAATCGGCTGACAGCAAATGCAAAACTCGCTACTTCATTGGGAGACATCAAGTTAGCTCTCAACAAAAGCAGTAAAAACATTAAGGCCGACATCGAGACCAAAGGTTTTGACGTTGGAAAACTTGCCGACAACAAAACACTCGGACATGTGTCGGCCAACCTAAACATACACGGCACGTCAATGGACAACTTGGCTGCAGCAGGACGAGTGTACAACTTCGACTTTAACGGCTACAAATACCACGACATACAACTCAATGCCTCCTACCGCAACAAAGTAGTGAAAGGGAAAATAGGCATCGACGACCCTAACGCCGATATTGATGTAAACGGCCTTCTCAATATAGCAAGCAAGACTCCGTTGCTAAAGGTGGAGGCATCGGTCAACAACTTTGCGCCCCACGCTCTCGGACTCACACCGAAATGGCAGTCGACAGCATTTGCAGCAAACATCAACTGCGACATCAAAGGCAACAATATCAATAATGCCAACGGAATGGTTGAGGTGAGCAATTTCAAAATGCAGTCGCCTGAGAACGAATACGCGCTGAACAACGTGACAGTAAAAACCGGATTCGAGGGCGAAAACCACTATCTCAACCTCGAAAGCGACTTCGGAACTGTCAACATCAATGGACAATTCAACTATAACACCATCGCCAGAAGCGTGCTCAACATGGTGGCAAGCAAACTGCCTACTATCCCTGGGCTGACACGGCAGCCACAGAAGGAACATAACGACTTCACCATTAATGCGTCGATATCAGACACACAATGGATGAAAAACCTTCTTGGAATACCACTCGAAATCCACCGTCCACTCAACATCAACGGCGAGTTGGACGACAAACGCGAGAAAATAAACCTCTGGTGCGACGTTCCTTCATTCACCTACAACGGCAACCGCTTCCGCGACGCTTTCATCAACATCGAGTCGCCAAGTGACACACTGAAAGCCGACATACGAATAAAGAAACTTGCCAATAAAGGCAAATTCATAGCCCTGAACCTCAGAGCCGGAGCTTCGGACAATCATCTGAACACATCTTTGAGCTTCAGCAACAACGACCGCCACCCATTAAAAGGCGTAATAAACGCAAGCACCGTGTTTGCCAAGGACGACGACGGAGTGTCGACTGCCTACATCGACGTGCTGCCATCGCGTGCGACCATCGGCGACACAACGTGGCAAGTGGCCCCATCAGCCATCGTCTATAGCAAGAACCGACTTAAGGTTGACGGATTCTCCATAAGCCACGACAACCAGATGCTTGCCATCAACGGAACAGCAACAAAGAGCCTTGAAGACTCGTTGCTCGTAACCCTCAACGACATCGACGTGAGCTATGTGCTGAACCTCGTAAACTTCCACTCTGTTGACTTCTTCGGCATGGCCTCGGGAGAGGCACGGGTAGCGGGAGCGTTCAACGGAAAGCCATTGCTTACCGCCGACCTGCAGGTGAAAGACTTCAAGTTTGAGTCGGGACGCATGGGAACTCTCTACGCCAACGTGAACTACGATGTCGACGAAGGACGCATCAATATCGATGCCATCGCACAAGATGAGGACGGACGCCACACCGACATCAACGGATACGTGTCGCCCAAGCACAACTACATAGACCTTGGCATTGATGCCCACCGCACAAGAGCTGAGTTTATGGAGAGCTTCTGCGGCTCGTTCATGGACAACGTGGATGCCGACATCAACGGAAAATTGAACGTAGTGGGTCCGCTGAACAATATCAATCTAGTGGGCAAGGCTGTGGTCAACGGCTCTGTGCGAATGACCGCACTCAACACTACATATTGGATGCGCAACGACTCCGTGACATTTGTACCCGACGAGATAAAGTTCAAAGGCGACACTATCTGCGACCGCAACGGAAACATAGGAATAATGACGGGCAGCGTATACCATCAGCACCTAACCAACCTGTCGTATGACCTTGGCATTAAGGCAAAGAACCTGCTCGCCTACGACACTCACTCGTTCGGCGAGAACACTTTCTACGGTACAGCTTACGTCACAGGCGACTGCAAGATAAAGGGACGAAGCGGCGAGGTGACTATTGACATCAACGCCGTGCCCGAAAAAAACAGCATACTCGTGTACAATGTAGCCGACCAAACAGCTATAGGGTCGAGCGACTTCATTAGTTGGAAGAACCACGATGTTGCCAACAACGACTCTATAGACAACGATGAAGATGACAACAAAGTGGACATATCCACTAATATACGACTCAACTTCCTCATCAACTGCAACCCCAACGCCACTCTGAAGTTGCTGATGGACGAGAAGACAGGCGACTACATCACACTAAATGGAGACGGTGTGCTTAGAGCCACATATTTTAACAAGGGAACATTCGACATATACGGCAACTATATTGTCGACCACGGTGTCTACAAGCTCACCATACAAAACATCATAAAGAAGGACTTTCTCTTTCAGAAGGGCGGAACAATATCCTTCGGAGGCGACCCCTACAATGCCTCACTCAACCTCAAGGCATTGTACATACTCAACAGTGTGAGTCTTGCCGACCTAAACATCGGACACTCGTTCTCCAACAACAATGTGCGCGTGAACTGCCTGATGAACATCACGGGCACCCCCAATGCGCCAAAAGTAGACTTTGACCTTGACATGCCAAACATGTCGAACGATGTGAAGCAAATGGTTTACTCGTTGCTTAATGCTGAAGAGGAGAAAAACCAACAGGTGCTCTATCTACTTGCCGTTGGAAGATTCATGGCTCAGAACAGCAACAACGCCAGCCAGGGCGATGCACCGCAATATAGCCAGACGTCGCTTGCCATGCAGAGCTTCTTAAGCGGCACAATAAGCCAGCAGCTCAACAGCGTGCTAAACAACGTCATAAACAGCAACAATTGGAACTTCGGAGCAAACATATCGACAGGAACCGAGGGATTCAACAATGCTGAGTATGAAGGATTGCTGTCGGGCAGTATGCTCAACAACCGACTGCTCTTCAACGGACAGTTCGGCTATAGAGACAACCCAAACGCCACGACAAGCTTTATCGGCGACTTCGACCTTAAGTATCTGCTGTTCCCAAACGGCAATCTCGCCATCAATGTCTACAACAAGACCAACGACCGCTACTTCACGCGCAACAGCCTCAACACTCAAGGCGTGGGCGTTGTGATGAAAAAAGACTTCACGAAGTTCTCCGACCTGTTCTTCTGGAGAAAGAAAAACAAAAAGAAGAAATAAGACGAAAGGACAATCGATAATGGACTTTTTAATACAAATCCATTGTCGATTGTCTAAAAACGATTTTCAAGCTGTCTATTACCTATTAAACAAAATAATGTCACCAATGAAACATACCACCACCCTTTTGCTTCTCATCGCCCTGCACCTGCACGGATTCGCCCAAACTCCCGAACCGCAAAATCCCATACAGCACTCATGGCAACAACACTTCGACCGACTAGCCGACTATGACGACATCGAAAACGCTAACCTTGAGGACTTGTACGAACTACTGTGCGAGCTCGAAACCTCTCCTATCAACCTCAATACAGCAACAGACGACGAAATAAAGCAATTATCCTTTCTCAATTCCTCGCAAACCGAAGAACTTATAGAATATCTCGACCGGTACCGTCCGCTACGCTCTATCGGCGAACTGTCGATGATCCAGTCGCTCGACCCAGTACGCCTGCAACTCCTTCGATGCTTCGTATATATAAATAATGTGGAAAAAGAGGAAAAGTATCCTGCACTCAAAAACATTCTAAAATACGGCAAACACGAACTCGTAGCTACGACAAGCATTCCCTGCTACAACCGCAAGGGCGACCGCAAAGGCTATCTCGGATATAAATACAAACATTGGATGCGCTACACATTCAAGTACGGCCAATACTTAAAGATAGGACTTACTGGCACACAGGACGCTGGAGAACCATTCTTCTCCAGCGGCAACAATATGGGCTACGACCATTATGCCTACTATGCCATAATACGCAAATTGGGGATTCTGAAGACTCTCGCCTTGGGACAATACAAAATGCGCTTTGGCATGGGACTTACCATTAACACAAGTTTCACACTCGGAAAAACCACATCGCTCGTCCTCAGCACACCATCCAACACTATATCGCCCAACTCATCACGCTCTGACGCTTACTATCTGCAAGGTGCGGCTGCAACAGTTGCGCTTGGCAAACACATCGACCTCACATCTTTTGTGTCTTTCCGCAAAATAGACGCAACGCTGAATAGCGACGGCTCAATAAAAACACTACTTCACACCGGCTACCACCGAACAATGAGCGAAATGCGGCGCAAGCACAACTCTTCACAATTAGCCACAGGTCTTTCTTTGCGTTGGCGTAAGGACGGGTTACATTTTGGTGCAAATGCAATATACACATCATTCAACCGCGAACTTCATCCTAACACCACACAATTATTCCGCAAATACGATCCTGCAGGCAATAATTTCCACAACGGCAGCATCGACTATGGATTTATCAATCATCGAATCAACATAAATGGCGAGACAGCCATCAACAATAATGGAGCAATAGCCACACTCAACAGCCTTTCGATTAAGGCCAATTCGTCGCTTACGCTTACAGCCATTCAACGCTACTACTCCTATCGTTATTACTCTCTCTTAGGAGCGTCGTTCAGCGACGGAGGCAAAGTGCAGAACGAGAGCGGCGTGTATATCGGTGCTGCATGGACTCCCCTCGCACGCCTGTCGATACTCGCCTACACAGACTTTGCCTATTTTCCATGGGCACGCTACACGGCTTCCCTCTCCTCGCACTCGTGGGACAACATGGTGCAAGCCACGTACAATCTATCCCTGAAAACCAATTTAACGGCACGCTATCGTGTAAAACTTAAACAAGAAAACTATACGTACAAAAACGACAAAAACATACTTATCAACAAAACAGAACACCGCGTCCGCCTAATATTTGCCTACAACGACAACCATTGGCAGGCCAAAACACAATTGGACGGAGCTTGCGTCTTATTCCCGTTCAACCTGCCAAACAAGCAAAACAGTTTCGGTGGAATGCTCAGCCAAACACTCAGCTACAATCACAACAGCCTCAACATAGCTGCCAACGTGGGCTATTTTCACACCAACGACTACAACTCACGCATCTACATCTACGAACGAGGCTCTCTCTACACATTCTCCTTTCCTATGTTCTACGGAAGAGGAATGAGGACAGCTATATTCGCCAAAGGCAAGGTGGGCAGTAGCATCATTGTAATAGGCAAGGTGGGGACGACCAAATATTTCGACCGCGACGTAATATCAAGCTCATATCAACAAATCAACAGCTCTTGGAAAACCGATGTTGACTTGCAAGTAAAATGGAGCTTCTAAAGCACTAAAAATTCGACATTTTATAAACAAAAGTAAAAAACGCCACATCCTTTGTTAATGAATATTATATTTACACAAATAAAACATGAAAACCTTTGTTAGTTTGGAAAATCAAACTATCTTTGCATTGTGTTTTTCATGGTATTAGATTATTAAGGTTAAGAAGGCATAGGTTGTTGTGAAACAGTCTATGCTTTTTGCTTTTTATACAAATTCTAAAATTTAAACCCAACTTCTCTTGATTGTTTCAACTAATATGACTATCTTTGCAAAAAGATAAAAAAAAATAACAACCTAACACGAACATGAACAACAAGGAACTGATGAACCATGCAGCAGACAACATTCGCCTGCTTGCCGTTTCAATGGTAGAAAAAGCAAAGTCAGGACATCCCGGCGGCGCCATGGGCGGTGCCGACTTTATCAATGTCCTCTTTTCTGAATTCTTGGTCTACGATCCCGACCAGCCCACATGGGCAGGACGCGACCGTTTCTATCTTGACCCAGGTCACATGTCGCCAATGCTCTACTCAGCCCTTGCCATGCAGGGAAAGTACAGCATCGAAGAGCTCAAGACATTCCGTCAGTGGGACTCCGTATGCCCCGGACATCCAGAGCGCGATATTGAACGAGGCATAGAGAACACATCCGGACCACTCGGACAGGGCCATACCTATGCTGTAGGTGCAGCCATTGCCGAGAAATTCCTCGAGGCACGTCTTGGCTCTACAATGATGCAGCATAAAGTTTATGCCTACATCTCCGACGGTGGCGTGCAGGAAGAAATTTCGCAGGGTGCAGGACGCATTGCAGGTTTGCTGAAACTCAACAACCTCATTATGTTCTACGATGCCAACGAAATCCAGCTCTCCACAGAGTGTGATGTGGTGATGAAGGAAGACACAGCCAAGAAATACGAATCATGGGGCTGGAACGTGATGGAAATTCCTGGCAACGACCCCGACGCCATACGTGCAGCACTTGTATTGGCACAGAAGGAGACCGAGCGTCCGACACTCATCATCGGCCACACAACAATGGCCAAGGGTGCCCTTAAGGACGACGGCTCAAGCTATGAGCGCAACGTCAAGACCCATGGCGCTCCGCTCGGAGGCGACGCCTACACCAACACCGTCAAGCACCTTGGAGGTGACTTGGAGAATCCATTCGTCATCTTCGACGACGTTAAGGAGCTTTATGCTAAGCGCAACGCTGAGCTTCGCGAAATCGTTAAGGCTCGCCACGCTGAGGAAGAGGAATGGCGCAAACAGAACCCTGAATTGGCAGCCAAGATGGACGACTGGTTCTCGGGCAACGCTCCTAAGGTAGACTGGAGCGCATTGGTGCAGAAGCGCGACGCTGCCACACGTGCCGCATCGGCAGCTTGCCTCGGTGTGTTGGCACAGCAGGTGGACAACATGGTGGTTTCATCTGCCGACCTTTGCAACAGCGACAAGACCGACGGCTTCCTCAAATACACACACAACCTTCAGGCAGGCGACTTCACAGGAGCCTTCTTCCAGGCAGGTGTTTCCGAGCTCACAATGGCTTGCGTATGCATCGGTATGTATCTGCACGGTGGCGTAATTCCAGCTTGCGGAACATTCTTCGTATTCTCCGACTACATGAAGCCTGCAATACGTATGGCAGCACTCATGCGCGTACCTATCAAGTTCATTTGGACACACGACGCATTCCGCGTAGGCGAGGACGGCCCTACCCACGAGCCAGTGGAGCAGGAAGCACAGATCCGCCTCATGGAGAAGCTCAAGAACCACAAGGGCGAGGATTCAGTACGCGTGTTCCGTCCCGCCGATGTAGACGAGGCAACCGTATGCTGGCAGATGGCTGTTGAGAACATGGCTACTCCTACGGCCCTCATCTTCTCTCGCCAGAACGTCGCCTCATTGCCCGAAGGCAACGACTACGAGCAGGCTCGCAAGGGTGCTTATGTAGTAGAAGGTTCCGACGCCGACTTCGACGTTATCCTTCTCGCTTCTGGCTCAGAGGTTTCAACTCTCGTTGCAGGAACCGAGTTGCTCCGCAAGGACGGTATCAAGGTGCGCATTGTAAGCGTTCCTTCTGAAGGATTGTTCCGCAACCAGACCAAGGAATACCAGGAGAGCATTCTGCCGACAGGCTCCAAGATTTTTGGACTTACAGCAGGTCTGCCTGTCAACCTTCAGGGCTTGGTAGGTGCCAATGGTACCGTCTACGGACTTGAATCGTTTGGCTTCTCAGCCCCTTACAAGGTGCTCGACGAGAAGCTTGGCTTCAATGCCGAGAACGTATACAACCAGGTAAAGAACTTTTTATCTAAATAACTAAAACATAACGCTCCGCACATTGCACCTCACACATGCGATGTGCGGAACCTTTAACCCATTAAAAACCCAACAACTATGGAAATCAAAACAGTAGGTATTGCATGCGACCACGCAGGTTACGCATTGAAGAAATTCGTGATTGAGTATCTCGAAAGCAACAATATTCCTTTCAAGGACTATGGCACTTATAGTGATATTAGTTGCGACTATCCCGACTTTGCCCACTCTCTCGGCGACGCCATCTCAAAGGGCGATGTTTATCCCGGCATCGGCATTTGCGGCAGCGGTGAGGGAATGGCCATCACATTGAACAAGCATAAGGGTGTGCGCGCAGCATTGGTATGGTCGCCCGAGATTGCACAGCTCGCTCGCCAGCACAACGACGCCAACGTGCTCGTATTGCCAGGTCGTTTCATCGACAACAAGACTGCCGAGAAGGCTCTTGACGAATTCTTCAAGACTCCGTTTGAGGGCGGACGCCACGAACGCAGAGTCCAGAAGATCGACTTATAATAAATAAGGAGAACTAACATCAGAAATGTTTTGAAACTCACTAATTGGAGTTTTACAGAATTAACAACAGGAACTAAGAATGAAGAATTATGACTTGCTTCTAAGGCAACTGGCCGAAAACAAACAACAAGCAAAGCTTATAATAATTCTTCATTCTTAGTTTCTTTAATTTTTTAATGTCCAACAGACATCTACTAAGACTAAAACTACATGAAACGATTTTTAATCTCAGCCTCACTCTTTGCTTTATGCTTCACGGCTAACGCTCAAGGACCATTCATCTCCAACACTGCCTACCGCAACAATATGGAGCAGCAGTTCAACGAGCGCATAAAGACTATAGGCAAAAACTTCTACAACATCAAAAAAGAAAAACTCACAACCGACGAGCGCGAGGCACTTGAATTCCTCTACGCCTACATGCCACTTGCCGACGTAACCGACTATCCCACCTCCTTCTTCGCCGACAACGTACGCCTGTCGTTCAAAGCACGCAAGGAAATGCCTTGGGGTAAGGACGTGCCCGAACTTTTGTTCCGTCATTTCGTGGTGCCTATCCGTGTGAACAACGAACCGCTCGACGAGGCACGCAGCGTTTTCTTCAAAGAACTGAAAGACCGCATCAAGAACCTTTCAATGCACGACGCAATTCTTGAGGTGAACCATTGGTGTCATGAGAAAGTGACCTACCAGCCTGCTGACGCACGCACATCATCGCCCCTGCAAACTCTGCGTACTGCCACCGGACGCTGCGGCGAACAGAGCACATTTACTGTTGCAGCCTTGCGCGCTGTGGGCATTCCTGCACGACAGGTTTACACCCCACGCTGGGCACACACCGACGACAACCATGCTTGGGTAGAGGCTTGGGCCGACGGCAAATGGTGGTTCCTCGGAGCTTGCGAGCCAGAACCAGTGCTCAACCTCGGATGGTTCAACGCACCGGCTTCGCGAGCCATGCTTATGCACACACGCGCCTTCGGCGACTACCAAGGTCCTGAAGAGGCTTTGCTCCGCACAAGTAACTTCACGGAGATAAACCTCACCTCCAACTATGCACCAACAGCCAAGGTGAACTTCACCATTAAGAACACCAACGGCAATCCCGTTGCCGGAGCAAGAGTCGACTTCAAAATCTACAACTATGCCGAGTTTTATACAGCCGTCACAAAATACACCGACCAGTCGGGCAACACCTCATTGTCTGCCGGTATAGGCGACTTGCTCATCTGGGCATCAAAAGATGGCAAATACGGCTACCAAAAGGCTTCGTTCGGAAAGGACAAAACTATTACAATCAACCTTAACCGCGACGCACAGGCCGACAACAAGCAGCTTATCTTCCCTGAAGAGACCTTCAACATTGTGCCTCCAGTAGAGAATGTGCAGATGCCTCATGTCAGCGACGAGATGCGCAAGGAAAACAACCGCCGCTTCGCCTACGAGGACTCCGTACGAAAAGCCTATACCGCCACTTTCCTCACCAAGGAACAGGCTGAAAAGATCAATCCAAAGGCTGCCGAATATCTCGTTAAGGCTCGCGGCAACAAGCAGACAATCATCGACTTCCTCGCCCGACACAAGGACAATGAAAGCCGCGCGCTCGGCATTCTCGCCACTCTAAGCGACAAGGACCTGCGCGACATACAAACAGAAATCCTTGAGGACAACTTCACAGCCAAGACCGACCAACTCTCGCCGCGCGTTGAGGACGAGATGATCACCCTGCCGTTCAAGAACTATTTCGAGAAGGCTTTCCCCGGAAAAACTGCAGATGAATTCCGCAAAGACCCGACAACTCTCGTGGCGTGGATAAACAAGAACATCCGACTCAACCCCGACAAAAAGGCCCTTCAGATTGCACAGACTCCTGTAGGAGTGATGCAGTCGAAGATGACCGACGAACGCTCACGCGACATCTTCTTCGTGGATGTTGCCCGCAGCCTTGGCATTGAAGCCAGAAAGGATGCTGTAACCGGAAAGGTGCAGTATAAGAAGGATGGCAAATGGATGGATGTGAAATTCAATTCCAACTCACAGGCCGCAGCCCAAACAGGCAAACTTGTACTCACTTACGAGCCAAGCGCATTCCTCGACGACCCGAAATACTACAGCCACTTCACCATCAGCCGCCTCGTAAACGGCACTCCGCAACTGATGAACTTCGAAGAGGGACAGGCCGACATGGGCAACGGCACATGCTGGAGCAACACCTTCAAGAATGGCTACTCGTTTGATACCGGCACCTATATGCTCACCACAGGCACACGACTCGCCAGCGGCAACGTGCTTGCAGCCACACGCATATTTAACATCGAGAAGGGTAAGACCACTACCCTGCCGCTCGACATACGTCAAGACGCCAACGACGTGAGCGTGATCGGACAGTTCAACTCGGAGTCAATCATCAATAAGGACGGCAAAGACGTGAGCATCCTCTCGCAGACAGGCCGTGGCTACTTCATCCTTGCTGTGCTTGGCGTAGGCCAGGAACCCACCAACCACGCTTTGCACGACATCGAGAAGGAACGCGTAGCCTTTGAGGATTGGGGCAGACCCGTTGTGCTTCTCTTCGAGAGCGAGGCTGACGCCAAGAAATTCCAAAAGGACGAGTTCGGTTCATTGCCTTCAACCGTGCAGTACGCCATCGATAAGGACGGCTCTATCCGTGAGCAAATTGCACGCGAAATGAAACTGCAGAGCAAGACCCAAATGCCGATGTTCATCATTGCAGACACATTCAACCGCGTAGTTTTCTCTTCACAGGGCTACACTATCGGATTGGGAGAGCAGATGAAGAACGTGTTTAAAAAATTGAAATAACTCATAAGAGCCAATATCAAAATCCCATAACCAAGTAGGAGGAAAACGAAGGAGTTTTCCTCCTATTTTAGTTTTCAACTGCTAAACTCCCCAATAATTCAAAATTCAAAATCGCCAACGGCGACAACTCAAAATTCAAAACTCAAAATTCTTCTCCCTGCCCAGGAAAAAATTTTCCCCTGCCGAGGGAGTAATTTTTATGATTTATTCCACGATTGCAAAGTTACTACTTTTACCTCAAACTTGCAATAGTTTGTAACAAGTAGTGGGAGCATTTGCAATGAGTAGCACCCAAAACTCAAAAAAGTGTCATGAAGGTCATGAAGGTCACGAGTGTCATTAAGAAATAGCTCCTTTTGCTTGCGAGACTTTAATATACAGCATCTATTGTTGTATTGACCTAATCGTTTGTTTGTCTATAAAAGAATACGTATCTTTGCACCATCAAATTCAAGATATAAAACTTTTTTATAAACGTAAAATTATGACAGCAAGCAAAATAAAATATCTCATCGTAGGTGGAGTGGCAGGTGGAGCAACAGCAGCGGCACGTATCAGACGTCTGACAGAGGATGCGGAGATAATCCTCTTTGAAAAAAGCAAACACATATCCTATGCCAATTGTGGCTTGCCTTATTATATAGGAGGAGTGATAGAGGACCGCGACCGCCTGTTTGTGCAGACGCCAGAGGCTTTCGGCAAGCGGTTTAATATCGATGTGCGCACAATGAGCGAAGTGACTGCCGTTGATGCAGAGGCAAAGCAGGTGACTGTACATACCGCTGACGGCAAAGAATACATCGAGAGCTACGACAAACTGCTGCTTTCGCCTGGGGCATCGCCGGTTGTGCCCCCGCTTAAGGGTATTGGCAGCGAGGGCATCTTCACCCTCAGAAACGTGAGCGATACAGACCGTATCAAGGCATATATGACGAAGCAAGAGGTGAAGCGTGCCGTAATCGTGGGCGGAGGATTCATAGGACTGGAAATGGCGGAGAATCTGAAGCATGCAGGTGCTCAGGTGGCGGTGGTGGAAATGGCCAATCAGGTGATGGCGCCTATCGATTACTCAATGGCAGCTCTTGTGCACGAGCATCTATTGCAGCAAGATGTGAAGCTCTATCTGGAGCAGGCTGTAGAAGGTTTCTCGCGCGAGGGAAATGAGCTGACCGTTCACTTCAAGTCGGGCGTCAGCCTCAAGGCCGATATGGTGTTGCTCAGCATTGGTGTAAGGGCAGAGACCCGTTTGGCGCAAACAGCCGGATTGAAGATTGGCGAGATGCGCGGCATCTGGGTGGATGAATATTTGCAGACTTCCCACGCAGACATTTATGCCGTAGGCGATGCTATAGAATTTACACACCCCGTTACGGGCAAGCCCTGGCTCAACTTCCTGGCCGGTCCTGCCAACCGTCAGGCACGCATTGTGGCCGACAATATGGTGTTGGGCAATAGGCTGAAATATGAAGGATCTATCGGCACATCCATTGCCAAAGTGTTCGACATTACCGTAGCCTCCACAGGACTTCCTGCCAAGCGCTTGAAGCAGATGGGGATACCTTATCTCTCGGCCACCATTCATAGTGGCTCACATGCCGGATATTATCCAGGCAGCCTGCAGATGGACATCAAGATCACCTTCTCGCCAACGGACGGCAAACTCTATGGCGCACAAATAGTAGGTTATGAGGGAGTGGACACACGCATCAACCAATACGCGCTGGCCATAAAGAATTGTGCTACAGTAGACCACCTCACCCGGCTGGAGCATGCCTATGCTCCTCCATTCTCCTCGGCCAAAGACCCCGTGGCTATCTCGGGATATGTGGCGGGAAACATTCTTGCTGGAAAGATGACTCCCCTCTATTGGCGGGAGATTGAGCAGGCTTACACCACAAAAGTGACACTCGTGGATGTGCGTACTGCCGACGAATACGCTCTTGGCACAATTCCCGGAGCCGTGAACATTCCGCTTGACGACTTGCGCGAACGCATGGGCGAGATTCCTTCTGACACTCCCGTATGGCTCTTCTGTGGCGTGGGGTTGCGCGGCTATCTGGCTTCCAATATCCTCAAGGCCAACGGCTATAGCGACGTGAGAAATCTCATAGGCGGACTTAAGACCTATAAGGCTGCTACAGCCAAAATAGCTACACCTGCGGGCTTCGACACTAATAATGACAACTGCTCGTGCGAGGCATCTATCCATGACAGCCGTTCATGCGAGACATCAGCATGTGAACGCGAAAAGACCGTTGTTAAGGTGGATGCATGCGGCGTGCAATGTCCTGGTCCGGTCCTCAAGATGAAGCAGGCTATGGACAGCCTTGCGCCTGGCCAACAGTTGGAAGTGCGGGCTACCGATGCTGCCTTCCCACGCGACGCCGAGGCTTGGTGCAGCACAACTGGAAACAAATTCTTGGGCAAGCGCTCTGAGGCCGGCATACACATCGCAATGATAGAGAAATCCACTCCTTGTGCTGTTGAGGCTTCCAAGCCACAGTCTAATGATTTAGGAAAGACTCTGATTCTCTTTAGCGACGATCTCGACAAGACACTTGCCACCTTTGTCCTTGCCAATGGTGCGGCAGCCACCGGCAAGAAAGTCAGCATCTTCTTCACCTTCTGGGGGCTTAACGCTATCAAGAAAGCCAACAAGCCCAAAGTGGGCAAAGACATTTTCGGACGTATGTTTTCGTGGATGCTGCCGTCTGACTCTACCAGGCTTGCCCTGTCTAAAATGAACATGATGGGCATGGGTGCAAGGATGATGCGCTATCTGATGCGCAAGAAGGGAGTCGACTCCCTGGAGTCGCTTCGTCAGCAAGCTATCGACAATGGAGTGGAGTTTATAGCCTGCCAGATGTCGATGGATGTCATGGGCGTGAAGCGTGAGGAATTGCTCGATAATGTCACCATTGGGGGCGTGGCAAGCTATATGGAACGTGCCGACAAGGCTAATGTGAATCTGTTTATTTAAGAACACCTACTTAATGAATATACAGCAACTAAGATACGTAGTCGCAGTCAACCGCTTTCGCAATTTTGCGAGAGCGGCTGAGTCGTGCAAAGTCTCCCAGCCTACTCTGAGCGCCATGCTGCAGAAATTGGAGGAGGAGCTTGACGTGAGGATATTCGAACGCACTAACAAGTCGGTCAAACCTACGCCGGTTGGCGAAAAGATCATCCGTCAGACAGAGAATGTGTTGATGGAAGTAGAGCGGATAAATGAGATAGTGTCGGAGGACAAAGGGCTTGTTGGCGGAAAGTTACGACTGTCCGTCGGACCTACCATTGCTCCGTATATCTTGCCTAAATTCATCAAGCATTATCGTGAGGATTACCCCACCGTGGAACTGTCAATCCAAGAGATGAGTGTGAACTTCATGCAGGACGCGCTTCTGCGTGGAGAATTGGATGCCGGCATCGCCATATCCGACAACACAAGGGAGGGAATACTCGAGATACCGCTTTATACCGAGAGGTTTATGGTGTATCTTGCGGAGAGTTGCTGGCGTAAGTTGCCTGTGTTCAAGCCTGAGAACCTGGAACACGAGAGCATGTGGATAATGAAGGATGCGCAATGTCTGCGCGAGAGTACATTCTCCTTCTGCAAGGCTCGCAGCAAGGGCCATCACGTCTACGAGGCTGGCACGGTGGCCACCTTGGTGAATATCGTGGATGAGAATGGAGGCTTCACGATTATCCCCGAGATGCACATGTCGTATCTTACAGAAAAACAACGAGGGAACGTGCGTCCCATCGAAGGCGACTATCTCTCCCAACGTCGTGTCTCGCTTTATATCAAGCACGACTATATCCGCCAACGTATGCTGAACACGTTGAGTGATACGCTAAAGAAATTCATGCCCAAGGGAATGCTGAGCGAGGGAATTGTGAAATTTGGCATTAAGCTGTGACCGATTTGAGTTAAACGCAAGAAACTTCGCAACAAAAAGTTTCATGAGCGTTGCTTTTATGTTAAACTTTACAAAAAGCACTCGCCTGAATTTCTCCGCTTGACAAAATATTAGTACCTTTGCAGCCGATTTAATCCGCAGAGGCTCGAAGAAGTGACAGCATGGTGCTGTCCGCCTTACGGAAAAACCCGTTTATATTAAATTTTTAAATGTACGCAATCGTAGAGATTAACGGTCAGCAGTTTAAGGCAGAGCAGGGCAAGAAGCTCTTCGTTCATCACATCAAGGACGCTCAGGAAGGCCAGACTGTTGAATTCAACAAGGTACTGCTTGTTGACAATGAAGGTTCAGTACAGGTAGGTGCACCTGCCGTAGAAGGTGCAAAAGTTGTATGTGAGGTTGTGAACCCCCTCGTT
>ULYE01027710.1_pt1 | contig 22382 bp, 15 predicted proteins | sample 1961921 | NCBI WGS metagenome assembly ULYE01 (sample SAMEA4835856, study PRJEB28245) | human gut metagenome | biome: gut microbiome; material: fecal sample | place: Denmark | collected 2008 | reverse complement strand
GGGCCACTTCCTCTTCGACAAGGTGGTGATGCCGCTGCTGAAGAAGACGTGCAACCGTCTGATGCGCGAACGTGAGAGAGAAATTACGCACCAGAGCCTCCACACCACGCAACGCCACAACGAGCTGTCATGCTATTCTTCCAGCGTGGCTGACGTGGAATGCCTCATAAGAAGAAACGTGGGATATGTAGGTTCGCCACAGTTTGCAGCCGTCATAAGGGACATCGAGGCGTATATAAATCCGCCGAAGCCTACGCAATCCGAGCCGCAAGAAGCTCCGAAAGAGCAGAATGAAGCTCAGCAGGAGCCTGAAGAAGCTCAGCAAGAGCCTGAAGACGCGCAGAAAGAAAACCAACAACAACATTCTTAAAAATAAAAAAAATCAAATTAATCAGTTAAATGAAGAAAACCACACTCACTGGCATTTGCCTCGCGCTTGCTTTGACAGCCGGCGCACAGACACGTGGCGGAGGTATCTCTGCCGAAACAATGCAGAAGATTGAGAAGATGCAGACTGCCACACCGAAGGCTGTATTCAACGCAATGGCAAGCAACAAGATTGACAATATTGCCAAGAACTTCTCTAACCGCACCACCTTCGACACCCACTTCAGCGTGGAGACGCCGTCGCAGAACATCCACGACCAGAAGAGTTCGGGAAGATGCTGGATGTTCTCCGGCTTCAACGTGCTCCGTTCTGACTTCGCTCGTCAGCACGCAGACAGCCTCGTCGTAGAGTATTCGCACGACTATCTCTTCTTCTACGACCAGCTGGAGAAGGCTAACCTCATGCTTCAGGGCATCATTGACAACGCCAAGAAGCCCATTGACGACGTGCGTGTGCAGTTCTTCTTCAAGAACCCGCTCAACGACGGCGGTACATTCTGCGGCGTAGCCGATCTCGCTCCGAAGTACGGACTCGTGCCCAAGCAGGTGCAGCCCGAAACTTTCTCAGCTGAGAACACATCCAAGATTTCGTCTCTCATATCTTCAAAGCTCCGCGAGTATGGTCTGGAGCTTCGCAAGATGGTGTCTGACGGAAAGAAGCAGAAGGCCATCGAGGACCGCAAGGCTGAGATGCTCGGCACCGTTTATCGCATGCTCGCCATGACAATGGGTGAGCCGGTGAAGGAGTTCACATACCAGTTCCGCAACAAGGAAGGCAAGCCCGTAGGCGAACCGCGCAAGTTCACACCTAAGCAGTTCTACGACTACACAGTAGGCCGTCCGCTCGAAGGCACATTCATCATGGTGATGAACGACCCGCGCCGCCCCTACCACAAGACATACGAGGTAGAGTATGACCGTCACGTCTACGACGGACAGAACTGGAAGTACCTCAACCTCCCGATGGAGGACATCGCCAACCTCGCCATCGCTTCTCTCAAGGACGGCAAGAAGATGTATTCTTCTTACGACGTAGGCAAGCAGTTCGACCGCGATCTCGGCTACCTCGACACAGAGAACTATGACTACGGCTCGCTCTTCAACACAACATTCCCGATGACAAAGGCTGAGCGCATCTCTACATACGACTCTGGTTCGACACACGCCATGACTCTCTCAGCCGTCGACCTTGACGCTAACGGAAAGCCAATCAAGTGGAAGGTGGAGAACTCATGGGGCCCGAACAACGGCGACAAGGGTTGTCTGATCATGAGCGCCAAGTGGTTTGAGGAGTACATGTTCCGTCTCGTAGTTGACAAGAAGTACGTTCCCGAGAACCTCCTCAAGGAGTTCGACCAGAAGCCGGTAATGGTAATGCCGGAAGACCCGCTCTTCGGTGTTGACGAATAAGCATAGTTTCTCAAATACACAACAACTTAAAAAAATTGGCGCAAATCTACCACGACATTACGGACGGATTTGCGCCAATATTTTTTATACCTTACTCAAAGTAAGACAGTCTGACAATCTATCAAAAGTCGGCAGCCAATCCTACCATATAAACATTGCATGCATCGCTTGCAGCGGCTATTTTCACTCCACCATTAACAGTAACACGCCCTATGCGCACAGCGGCACCTGCAGTTAACGCATTATCGTTATCGCCAATATGAGTGCCGACACGCAGCGTATAGTTGTAGAGGAACGTGTAGCCAATACCTGCCGCCAACTCAGTTTCGCTCTTGACATTGCCAGAGGCGAGATACATACCTACATCAACATTCGCACTTATATTCTGTCCGTGACCTGTAACAAGCCCAACATTTCCGCCTGCACCAATACGAGGCGACAGCGATCCGCTGTCATCACCGCAACTATAACATCCAATATTAGCCACACTGACTCCTGCTAAATATTTGGCTTCAAGACCTAACAACTTACCTTTATATGTATAGTCAGCCCCTATAGTTCCGCGCACAGCGCAGACCGTTGCCAACGCCTTTTCCGACACATAGCCCACAGTGGCGTATGTGTGAAAGGAACCGGATAAAGCAAAAGCATATCCTGCGTCAAACGCATATGAGCGTATCGTAAGATGAGGTTCGGATGTCTCTTTCATGTTTTCATCCACAAATATATCCTGCTTGCCCATAAGCCAATAACGACCTCCCACAAGCACCGCGTGCCGTCCTTTGTGCCAAGCTGCCGTTAACGTATGCAGAGTCTGCGTATATTCGTCAGACGGTATTATGGCTACAGAATAGTCGGCACAGAAGCTGCCGTCCTTTTCAAATGCCGCAGACGGTAGCATATATACCAGCGCCTCATCGGATGCATAGCGCGACCCTCCTGATGAAAGAGCAGATGTCGATGCCACCATATCGTTAAGCGGCAACATACGGCTTTGTGCCATGGCTATGTCTAACGACACAGCGAGCAGTATTGTTATGATTATCCGTTTCATTTACTGATGTTTATTCCTATTTCTTAATGAATTTCTCCTTGTATGTTTTTCCGCCGTTCTCTATTGAGACTGTGTATTGTCCTGGATAGAGCGATGAGACATCAAGCATAATTGTGCGCTTCAATGCATCGAGTTGCGCAGTATCGTACGATTTTTCAATTGCCAGCTTATTTGCTGCATTGCGCACGCGCAGCACAAGCTTTCCTTTCACTTCCGTACCAAGTTTGACGTACACCGTGTTTTCGGCAGTTGTGGGAAACAAACTGTATATGCCTTTGTCCATATACACAAACATATCGAGAGAGAAGCTTACTTTTTGGTTGTGGCAGTCTGTCACCTCAAAAGTCTGCCTCGCTTGCCCATAGCCGAGAGCCGTCACCTTCAGCATATAACCGTTGAGAGCGGTCGACACATTAGTGCCTGTCACATTTCCGGCAGCAAATGTCAGCGAGCCGCTGTCCTCATCGTCCACATACTGACGCAGGTCTATGCTGCACGTTTCGCCCCGCGCCAAGCCCACCGGCTCTATCGGAGTCTTCACCACCGGCGGATTGTCTGTGGTCTTCACCACGTTTATCACAGCCGTAGCCGTAGCGCCATATATGTCAGTGACAGTAAGCGTGAACGACTTCTCCCCTACCTGCAGACGCGATGCGAACACACGCACATTAATGTTGTTGCCACTACGCTCCACATTGAGCAATGCACGGTCGGTAATGGAATAAGCGAGTTGCTGTCCTTCAGCATCGTCAATACGAAACACGATGTCATGCATGTCATTACCAGCCAAATGTATAGGATTATCACCGCCAGACACAACAGATACTTCAGGAGCGTGATTTACGGTGGTGGCAAGCATGCCTCCATAAAATGTCGGAGCTGACTCGCGTCCAGAACGTGCCGTGGCTGTGAGCGCCGCATAATAGCGCGTGCCCGTAGGCAGTCCGGACAGAGTCCGCACCACCTGTGCACCTTCTTTCAATCCACTTGCAGGAATGATTAAGCGTGCCACTTTAGCGTCAGTAATATTGTCTGCCGTAAAAGGTGATGCAGAATAATAGAGCGTATACTTCAGTATTTGTCCTTCCTCAAGCAAGCGTGCATTCCATCCCAAGGTGATTGAGGTAAAGTCAGTATGTGTGAGCGACTCGTCAAATGACGGCTCCATTGGCTTCACCGACTCGTCAATGGCTGCGAGAGCCGCTGCTGCATCGATGTAACCCAAGCCAAGACGGTCTGCATACTTGTTGCCGTCAATGGCATTTACGGCGTTGATGTCATTCCCTTTAATGCCAGCCATAAGGTGTCGCCAAAGGTCGTCACGCACAAAACCGCTGCCACCGTACTTCGACACCACAAGCGCTGCCACTCCCGAAACGTGCGGACACGCCATTGACGTGCCTTGCATGTAACCATACATAGACTTACCGTCCTTGACTGGCAGCGTGCTTACGATTTCGGAACATGGTATGCCTTGCGAGTTGCGCGGATATTTGTAGCCGACAGGGGCGCTGCCGCCTGGCGCACAGATGTCCACCCAGTTATCGTAAACCGTGTAATATGCAGCCTTTAAGTCAGGAGCGTATGAAGACACAGATATCACATTGTCGAGCGCAGCCGGATAATACCTGCCGGTTCTGCCGCTGTTTCCAGCGGCGAATATCGCCACACCGCCCTTCATTGGCGCTCCGTCATAATTGCCCGCATTGACATTAAAATAGGCTATGGCTTCCTCCACAACCTTTGATCTGGTATCGGGCTGACCAAATCCCCATGAGTTCTGGCTTATCACAGCTCCGTTGTTAGCCCCGTACACGATGGCAGCCGCAATGGCATTGTCATCAGCTCCTATATTGTCCGGCGAATCAGGATCGTTGGGATCGTAGTCGGGATTCACCTTGAATATCTGGCAACTCATAATGCGTGCTCCTGACAGCTCGGTGCCGTTGCCTCCAGCCACTCCGCAAATGCCCTTCGAGTTGTTGTTGCGTGCTGCCATTATGCCGGCGACGTGGGTGCCGTGGTCTACGGGAGTTATGGTGCCCGTGTCATCAACGAAGTTATATCCATATACATCGTCAACATATCCGTTGCCGTCATCGTCAATGCCATTACATGGTATTTCCCCCTTGTTCACCCACAGGCTGCCTTTAAGGTCTTCGTGGTTAATGTCTATGCCACCATCAACTTCGGATATTATAACATCCGGTTCGCCCGTGGTCTGCTGCCAAGCCTCAGCCACGTTGATATCACCACCAGCCACGCTGCTGACAATCTCCTCGCCAAGCGAGTTAGTATAGTTGCCGATAACACCTGAATTGCTCAATCCCCATTGCAGACCGAAGAACGGGTCGTTGTACGGTGCTTCAGCCATTGCGCGTGTACCGTCACAATCCACCTCGCTCACCTTGTAATTACCAAGCGAAGCGCGATGTACGGGTTCTGCCACGTCGGTCACACCGCCAGACGGCAGCATCACAGCTCGAGTAGCATTAGAACGACACGTGTCAATACACACTGTATACCAGCGGTTCAGCCCATCTTCAGACATGCTTTTCTCAAAGCGTTCTGAGTAGGCGAAGACGCGCTTCATACTCGTTGCTCCTATCAGACCGAGATAATCGTCGAGCCTGCTGTTGCCGGTCGGCACTGTCAGCGTGTTCTTGGTGTTGTCTATGGATAAGACGATGTCCTCAGATAGTTTTACGTTCAGCCGGTCAGAGGCATCAGTCGGCACTGCAGAGACCACGTCACGCGATTCACCTCCAACAATATCATTGTCGCTGCACGACGCACATATAAGCACTATGGTTGCAGCAAGCGGTAAAAATCTATTCATTCTGTTTTTATTAATCGTTCAAGAAACTAAAAAGCGTAAAACACGCATACGCTTACAAGTCGTTCGTCGCGGCTTCCGCATACGGGGATGGCATATTCCTCGCGGTATGGCGCTGACGTGCGCCGTGCATAACCGGCACTGGCGTTTACGCCTATTTCGCCATGTTTCAGGGTGTGGGCAGCAATGAGCGACGCTTTTATGCTCCATTTCTCTTCGCCACGGATAAGATATGGTATGTAAGCCTGCGCATGCTCTGTGGATGACGAAGCTTGTGTCACCGTGTATTCGTTGCCGACCGCCTTACGCATACTGAACGACGCATCCCAATCCAGACGGTTGCGCCCATACTTGAAGCGATAGCCAAATCCTACGGACGGCGTGACCCCTGTATTGCCAATAACCATATATGGCATGTCATAACGCTCATGATGACGGTCGTAGGAAGCTCCAATGTTGACCGTGGCGCAGCTGTTGTTTCCAGTAACAACGACAAGGCGTGCGTCAAGGTTCTCCATGATGTCCGAACTATGGTAAAGCTTGTTGGTGCCAACATGCACATAGTCGTAAAGCGACTGCGACGCATCCTGCTTCTGATTCTCGTATATGTTCTCGTCGCCCTTGCGCCATGCCGCTTCACCCGAGAGGCGCAGATGAATCTGCGTGTTGCTGCCCAAACGGCGTGACGCCACAATGTTATGTGTAGCCCTGTGCGTGGATGTGAGATACAGATTCTTAAACGACGACTCCTCGGTCTGCATGCGACGGAAGTTGTAGCCGGCATTGACGGTGACATCCCATGCGTCAGTTTCGTCTGCGGACTTACGCAAGACGACATCGCTGCCAATACCGAGCGTCTGCATCTGACGACGATACGAATAGCCAGCCGAACTCTCCTTGCGGTTCCATTGTCCGAATCCGTAAAAAGCCAGATACTTGTATGTCGTGACGGTGCTGGAGGCCGATATCGACTGCTTGTTTATCTCGGGATAAACCTTCAGAGCAGCAACCCACCGCGGGGTGTTAAAGGCAGCTCCGAAAGCCAGCCTGAACCAGTACGAATAAACCGAGCGGCGCGGCTGGTCTTCCTTTGCAGCCGCAATGCCTTCATAGAAGCCACTCACTCCGTAACGGAATCTTCCACTGCCCATGCTCAGACCGCCATGGACAACATAACGCTCGTTCTGTACGCTGCCCGTAGAAACGGTGTCGCCAATCGTGTATGGAGCGTAGTCGGCAGGACGTACTGCATAGTTCTGGTATGTGCCATGTTGCCGAGAGCGCTGATATGTGGCACTTCCGTAGAGCAGCCCTACGCCTTTGATTACAGCCTCGCTTCCAGCCATGGCCTCTAAGGAAGCCGTGCGGTTGCCGTTGTAGTGAAGCCAGTCGCCGTGAGTGCGCCAATAGTCGTAGCCAGCGCTCAGAACAGTGTTACGACGCGTATTACGGTATGCGAGTGCACGCAGTTCCGGATGACGTGCGAATATGTAGTCGGTAGAACATTCTATGTCTGTCTCAGTCTCGGCGCGGTCTTCCTGCGACTGTACGGGAGCAGCATATCTAAGATAGTCAGAACGATTCTGTGCCAAAGCCGCTACGCAAGCCGCCATGACAAGCGCCTGTGTCAGGATAAGTCTTGTATGTGTCATAATAAGCTGAGTGTTAGTTCGGCACCGAAGAACGGACGTTGCCAGTCGCGGATGGTCTGCAAGTAGTTGTTCTTGTATTTTGGCGACACCTGCAGCAGGTTGTCCGCGAAAAAGGACAAGCGTGCGTGCCGTCCGAACTCCTTGGTGAGTTTGAGATTCAAGAGCAGCGATACGGGGCGGCGCAGCTCGTTGTAACGTGCCGAATTAAACTTGCGGCGCAGTGTCTCGAACGTACTGTTGGCAGATATCTGCTCCGGTGTGAGAATGGCCACTTTGCCGTCCGTGTCCATATAGCGCGAAGGATATTCGTTGACATCGGTGCATAGACGCGACTTCTCAAACCACACGATTTGTATAAAGTTGGTGAATATGAGTTTCAGTTTTGGCAGATGGGTGTTTATCCAAAAATTGGTGTTGAAGTTTTCGGCACGTGTCTTATCGTATCCGTTGTATATTCCTACGTATGGATAAGGTTCGTCGTTCTCCATTATCTGCGGCCAGTACATCACGGGCACACCGCTCGAGTATTCGGTGCTGTAGTAAGCTCCGTTTATCTCCACCTCGGTGTGCAATGGTATTATGGTGGGTACGTGCATGCGATATTCCACGCCGCGCTTGGTTACGGCTGCGCTGTTGGTCGGCACGTTCAGCTGCATGAACGTGTGGCGTTCGCGGCTGTAGAAATCATCCTTGGAAGGACGCCCGTCAACTGGATTCTTCAACTTATAATAATATGTGTACGATGCCGGTGTGTACTGCGTGAAATACTCCACACCGCCTTTCATCTTCTCATAGAATCCTGTGACGGAGAAGGCATAACCGTCGTAATTGAAGTCTACACCAACCTCAAACTTGCTGTTGCGGTTCTCGCGCAGTGCAGGATTAGTGGGGTCCTGTATCTTGGTGTTGGTTATGAGCAGGCGTTTCTCCGGTGCATCGGAATAGGCGTTGAGAGCCGTGAAATCATGATAGACCTTGTCCGGATAGAGAAAATCCGCCGATGGCAGCTTGTTCTCTATGCCAAATCCGGCTCGAAGAGACACGTTGCGCACAGTGGCACAACCCTTCGGTGCGAAATTGTATGTATATGACATCTGCAGTCTCGGCTCGAAGAGCGCCTTGCCGTGCAGAGCGTAGTTATGCGGCAGATTGAGCATCATCGTCTCACGCACGCCCCATTGCGAGTTCACCTCACTGCGTCCAAGCTTACAGCGCAGCTTCAACTCGGCATAGGTGGCATGATGGACAATGGCAGGAATGTCGCTATTGGCACGCGGACGTATGAAGTCGCTCGACGGATAAGGCGGCCTTTCCTGATCCACCACCGCTCCTTTTCCGAAATTCTTGGTATAGTTGAGCGATGTTCCGAGCATTGCTGCAAAATTGAGGAACGGCGTCACGTTGCCATACTTATTGGCTGTGAACTGTGTGAAGAGTGTGAACGGCTGGTTGTCCACGCTGTAATACGTACGGTATTTGCTCGGCAGATACGTTCCCTCGTGCTCGCCCTCCTCAGTGGCATGCTGCAGCGGTGTTACCGTACGGTTCTGTACGAGCTTGTCATACCGCAGCACGTCGCTCGTGTAATTGGCAGATGCTATAAGCTCGAGGTCGTCCACAAGCTTCATCTCTGTACGCATATTGAATTTTGCAGAGAGTGACGCATTCTGATAACGCGTGTTGTATTTCTCGCCGAGCGTCTCGGTGAGGTCGTCAGTGCGGTTGTTGTTGAACGATGTGATATATCCGCCACGCACGCTCATGTCCACAGCCTTGCCCCACCAGCGCATCTGATTGTTCCAGTTGAGCTGTCCGGTCACACGGTTGTAGGCTCCGCGTGTGTCCTCAATGCTTGTGGCGGACCTCACTATGTCAGCTCCGGCATACAGAGTTCCGAGCGATTCTGACAGTCTGATGCCCTTACCCACATAGGCAAGCTTGTTGAGCGGATCAAACTTGATGCGCACTCGCATCGGACTGCTGCCTTGCTTGGGCGTGACACGTATGGTGCCGCTGCTCAGATTGCCCTCCTTGGCAGACGCAATGCCGCGGTTTACGGTGACGCTCTCTATGTGGTCTGTTGATATGGTGCGCATGTCCACGCCAGTGTTGACGCTGGTGTTGCCTTCCTGGTCGCCGCCACCCGTTCCTGCCGTGATGCCGGTCATCTGTATGCGCTGGCCGTCGTTCTGCACGGGCACACCGTCTATGGAAAGTCCCATACCGAATGCGGTAGACTCATCGCTGCCCACCTGACGTGACGATATGAGCGAGCGGCTCTGCATGTTGTTCTGACCGGTCTTTCCTCCTGGCAGAAGCTGGAATATGTCCTGTATGGAGGTGGGCTGGATGTATTCGAGAGCTTCCTGTCCTATGGTGGCATCGCTGCCTGTCTTGTCATTATACTTGGCAGTTACCGTAAAGTCCTTGAGCGCCACACTCTGCTGTTCGAGCATGACGCTTATGTTCTTACGTCCGGATGTTGTCACCGTAAGCTCCGCTGCCTGATAGCCAAGGCTGCTTACCTTGAGGCGCACTTTTGCGTTACGTCCCACCTGAATACTGAAATTGCCATTTATGTCGGCAGCCACTCCACGGGCAAGGTCGGGCAGGTATATGGTGGCAAACGGTATAGGCTCGCCACTGGCCTTGTCTGTCACTTGTCCGCTCAGAATCTGTACCCGCTGTCCGTCATGCGAGGATGTCGGCATGACGCTTTCCGGCGATGCCGAACCGGCAGACGCCGCAGTACAGAGAGGTGTGTGCGACACGGCAGCTATAAGCAATGCTGCGGTTATGTTCATACGTTTGTGCTGTATTGTCTTTTGCTATTAATGTGTGTACGAGAAAGAAAAAACGCCGGACGGCGAACACTCTTAGGAATGTCCTGACCTTTCCAGCGTTAGAATGTTTGGGGTGTTACGCGGTGAGAGAGCTACTTCTTGGGATAGCTTTTCTGTCCGTGTGGGATTATCTCAAAGTCGTCAGTGCTGTTGTTAGTGTCGACAACAGTCTGCTTGCCACTTGCGTCAGTCACGCGCTTGCGCTGTACGAACTGGCCGCAGAAGCCACCGTAAAGGCCGTCGTCCTGTATGAGCACCGAGCCACGGTCGATACGGTCTGGCAACACCTTATGGAAAAGATTGTCCACGCATCCTGTCTCAGCACCGTCTATTACGGCAGACATTGGCAGCAGCAGGTGGTCCATCTCCATCGAACTGCTTGTCGGCAGAGGCAGCTTCACCTTGCCGTTGAGCATTGCCGTCTTCTGCGCATCGGTAAGGCGCACGAGCAACATAGGAGTGCCGCCGGAGTAACCCCAATTGAACGCCTGATTCATGGAGTAGTCAACGATTAGGTTGGGCACATCCTGATTGTCAGTTGTCATGCTGTATTCGTAGGGAACGTATATCTCGAAGTCGGCTCCGCTGAGGTCAATGCTGTATGGCTTCTCCGGGTCCACCTTACCGTCCGCACCGAGCTTGTGGTTGATGGCGGAATGCGCAATGACAATACTCTCGCCGGGATTCACCTTATATGTATGTCCGTTGCCGGGGATGGTATACAACTGTGTCACCACGATGGAGTCCTTTTTGAGGTATGACGGCATCGGGTCTGATTCGTCATTCTCAAGATTGTTATAGTCGCCACAGATGGCTATGGAGAGTCCGTCGGCGTAAAGCGCACGATCACTCACGTTACGTATGGTGAAATAGCCCTCGTAGTAAGTGCGCGAGAAGTTGCCGTTATCGTCACCGTTGAAGTAGAGCTCGTCAAGCACGAATGTCTTCTCAAGCTGACCGAACAGTCCTGCCACCTTTACGCTGACAGTGGCCTGATAAGCCGAAAGGGTGTAGTTCTCGGTGTGTCCGTACATGGTGCTCACACCGTCATAGCTGTCCTCAGCCACAATGTCATACTGTCCCAACGGCAACGAGAATGTGGCCTTGCCAGAAGCGTCAGCCTGAGCTGTGAATGCCGTGCCTGACTTCGACTCTGTCACTTTAACCTGAAACGCTGTAAAGTCGGTTATGGTTTGGTCAGACGTGATTTGTACTGTGAATGTGGAAAGCTTAGGCTCGTTGTCGCTTTCGCCGCACGAAACAAAAATCAGTGCTGATACGACAATGGCTAAAAGGGAAAAGATTTTTCTCATTGATTTGGTTGAACTTTAATGTGTAAAAAATATATGCGTAAAAACACGTTGTTTTTTCTGGCTGCAAAGTTAACGCTTTCCACATTGTCTCCCAATACCCAATATTCAGTATTCTGGTAACCTCTCAGCACATGTCTTCTTGTCTAAAAACATGTTCTTCATGTCTTCTTGTCAAAAAACATGGCTTCATGTCCGTCATGCAAATATCGTATAAAGAGTAAAAAGCTGTTACAAAATAAAAATCAATTCTAGAGAATCAAAAAGCTGTTTTTATGGTGTTTTGCTGTGCAAACAGCACCCACGCATAACGATAGCGCCACTTTTACAGTACAATAGTGCCACTATTACACAGTAAAAGTGGCGCTATTGCATGATAAAAGTGGCACTATTGGAGTGTAAAAGTGGCGCTATTGCAGCAAAAAGTGGCTTTTGGGCGCTTTCATTTTTTGCACATTCCACTCACCAACCACCTAATCCACTGTGTTTAAACCGTTTATCCCTGCACGCTCAAAACTCAAGAATTTCGCACCAAAGATTTTGTTGTGCGTCGTGCTCATAGTATTGAGCATCAAAAATGCAAATATTGTCTTCGGAACCGCCGAAGAATTAGAAAAGAACCCGCTATATGAGCTGTTTAAAATAGCCAGCACCATCAGAACCAAAGCAGCGCTTTATAAAAACAAAAGAGGCTTTAATGCAGGTTTTGTCCTGCATTAAAGCCTTTTTTCGTTTATACTCCTAAATCTTTACAGCGGAGTAGTAAAGATGTATGTGCGGAGCACGTAATAGCTGATGATGCCGGCGATGTAGCCGACGAAAGCTATCCATGTGATCTTCTTCATATACCATCCGAAGGTGATCTTCTCCAGACCCATTACCACAACGCCTGCAGCGCTACCGATGATGAGCATTGAGCCGCCCACACCGGCGCAGTAAGCGAGGAGCTGCCAGAAGATTCCGTCCACAGCCATGTCGCCTGTAGCGGCAACCGGATACATACCCATGCAACCTGCAACGAGCGGAACGTTGTCGACGATGCTCGAGAGGACACCGATGATGCCGGTGACGAGGTAGTGATTGCCGTCGAAGAAGACGTTCAGACCCTCGCCGAGAGCTCTAAGCACACCCACCTCAGAGAGGCAAGAGACAGCCATGAGGATGCCGAGGAAGAAGAGGATGGTGGACATATCCACACGTGAGAGCAAATTGGTGACGCGCTTCTGTGTGCCCTCTGCGTCATGTCCGCGATGGAGATGACGATAGAACACCTCTGTGGTGGTCCAGAGAACGCCGAGCACGAGGAGGATGCCTACGAACGGAGGCAGGTGTGTGATGCTCTTGAAGATAGGCACGAAGATCAGACCGCCCACACCGATTACGAAGACAGCCTTACGCTGTGTCTCTGTGAAGTCGCCAGAGTCCTCGTCTGCACCAGCCTTCACCTCCGGCATGTGAAGCTCGCCCTTGAGGCTGTACTGCAGGATGAACGCAGGAAGAACCATCGAAACGATGGACGGGATGAGAATCTCGCTGATGACGCCAAGCTGCTGTGATAAGGCCCTTGTTCCAGAGCATGATGGTGGTGACGTCGCCGATGGGCGAGAATGCGCCGCCTGAGTTGGCTGCAATGATGACAAGCGAAGCGTAGATGAGGCGGTCGTTGCGGTCAGCGACGAGCTTGCGCAGAATCATAATCATCACGATACTTGTCGTAAGGTTGTCAAGGATGGCTGAAAGGATGAAGGTAAGGAAGGCGATGCGCCATAGCAGGGCACGCTTCGAGTGTGTCTTCATCACCTTGCGCACCCAATTGAATCCGCCGTTCTGGTCAACAATCTCCACGATGGTCATAGCGCCCATCAGGAAGAAAAGCGTCGTAGAGGTGTCGCCGAGATGCTCCTGTATGATGGAGGTGACCTTCTCCGCCATTCCCTCAATGCCACCGGCATAGTCGGGGTGCATCATTGTAAGAAACTGCAGCGGGTCGCACATATAGAGCGTCCAGCAAGCCACAAACATCAGCAGCGCCACGGCTGCCTTGTTCACCTTTGTCAGACTTTCCATGGCGATGCAAGCATAGCCTATAACGAAAGCCACGACAATCATGATTGTCAATGTTGTCATAATTCTTTTTCTTGGATATTGTTTTTTAAAGTTATTCTATATTGTCATCAGATTATACGAGGATGTAATAATTGCCTACAAAATTAGTAAATAAAACCATATAAAAAGAATTGATAACGCTATATTAATATATGTGTAAACAAAAAAACGCAGACAACGGGGTTTGATGCCGTTGTCTGCGTCTTATGTTGACGTCATGTCTGATTATTGTCTTATATAAGCCTTCTTACACGTATGTCTCGAGGAACTTGATGGTGCCTTCCACCTTCAGAGTCTCTGTTGTTGCAGGAACGAGGATGCTCTCGCCTGCCTGCAGAGTGATGGTGTTGCCCTCGTTGTCGGTGATGGTGCCTTCGCCCTTGAGTCCGATAAGGATGACGAAGCTGTCAAGCTCAGAATAGTCGAGAGTCATCGGCTCGTCGAGGTCGTAAACGGCTGTATTGAAGTAAGGGCACTGCACGAGGCTCACACCCTGATTCTTCACCGGTGTGTAGTCTGTACGGTAGTTACTCTCTACGTTATAGTTGATGCACTCGGCAGCCTGCTTTGTGTGAAGCTCGCGGTAATTGCCGTTCTTGTCCTTACGCTTGAAGTCGTAGATGCGGTATGTAACGTCGCTGGTCTGCTGAATTTCAGCGAGGAAGCAGCCTGTACCGATGGCGTGGATGCGTCCTGCGGGGAGGAAGAAGCAGTCGCCTTCCTTCACGTCATAGCGTGAGATGGCGTCGCAGATGGTGTCGTTCTCCACCATTGCTGTATATTCTTCCGGTGTGATCTGCTTCTTGAGACCGCAGAGCAGAGTGGCGTCCTTGTCAGAGTCGAGGAGATACCACATCTCTGTCTTGCCGCGCTCCTTGCCCTGACGCTTTGCAATTTCGTCTGTCGGGTGCACCTGGATGGAAAGGTCCTGACGTGCGTCGATGAACTTGATGAGGAGGGGGAACTCATCGCCGAAGCGCTTGTAGTTATCAGCGCCCACGAGCTTGTCCTTAAGCTCAGCCACTACTTCGTTGAGCTTCTTGCCAGCGTACGGTCCGTTGGCTACGACGGTCTCGTTGCCCGGCACGCCTGAGATTTCCCAGCTCTCGCCGACATTCTCCTGCTCTACGTTAAGGTGCTTGAAAGGGATGATCTTCTCGCCGCCCCAGATGGTGGACTTGAGAAGTGCGTTAAACTTAATTGGTTCCATAATTGATTGTATTTAGTAAGTTAATTTTCTTTCCAGAACTGGGGTGAGAAGATTACGAGGACGGAGAATATCTCCAGACGGCCTATCAGCATCAGCACGGAGCATATCCACTTGGCTGCGTCGGGGAGTATGCTCCATGACATTGTGGGGCCTATCTCCAGACCGAGCGTCGGACCTACGTTGCCTAAGCAGCTGAGCGTGATGGTGATGGCATTGGTGTTGTCGATGCCCATCGCTATCATTGAGAACGAACAGAAGAGGCACAGGACAAGGTAGGTGGCGAGGAACGCCAACAGCGTCACGCGCTTTGAGGACGGAACGTTGGTGCCGTCTATCTTCATGGGCAGGATGGCGTTGGGATGGAGCATCTGACGAAACTCGTTCTTGATGACCTTGAGCACCATAACCGCTCTGATGCACTTGAAGCCGCCGCTCGTCGATCCGGAGCAGGCGCCGAAGAACATGCAGACAGCGAGCACCACCCACGTCACATGAGGCCACTTGCCTGGGTCGTCGGCAAGAAAGCCGGTGGTGGTAATGAAGGACACCACGTGGAAGAGACTGCTGCGGATGGCTGGTTCCAGACTGTATCCGTTCTTCCACATCAGCTCTACGACGATGAACGCCGAGAATGCCAAGACCACGAAGAAATAGAACTTGAACTCCGAACTGCGAAGCAATGTGGAGATGCGGCGCTGCGAGGCTGTCATATACAGCAACGTGAAGTTGGCGCCTGCTATGAAGCAGAAGAACGTCAGGATGTACTGGATGGCTGGCGTGAACAACGAGTAGTCGCTGTCTACGGCGAAACCTCCGGTGGCTGCCGACGTAAACGCATAGTTGATGCTGCGGAATACGTCCATTCCTGCCAACATCAATGATCCTATACAGAAGATGGTGATGAGCAGATAAACCACCCATATCCACTTGGCTGTGGTGCTGAGACGGGGATGGAGCTTGGTCTTTATAGGTCCGGTTGCCTCCGCCGCGAACACCTTTACGCTTCCTCCGACAAGGGAGGGAAGGATGGCAATGGTGAAGAACACGATGCCGAGACCGCCTATCCACTGTATCAGCGAGCGCCAGAACAGAATGCCGTGAGGCAGGACGCTGACATCGTCAATGATGGTGGCGCCGGTGGTGGTAAATCCGGACATTGTCTCGAAGAAGGCGTCCGTGAACGAGGGCAGATAGCCTCCAATGACGAAGGGCATCGTTCCCACAAGGGAGAACACCACCCACGTGAGCGCCACGACAAGGTAAGCGTCGCGACGTGAGAGCGAGTTGTCGCAGCCATGACCGAGATAGCGCAGGACGAAGCCTGAGGCTATGGAGACGGCGATGGACGTTCCGAATGCCAGGACGTCGTCCTCATGATAATAGAAAGCCACGCCAAGACACATGAGCAGCATCACCGACTCGATGAAGAGCAGCGAGCCTAATATCTTGTATATCAACTTCAGGTTTATCATACGAACAGTTTCTCTATCTTCTTCATGTTGATATTATGGCAGAACACCATTACGGAGTCGCCAGGCTGTATCATTGTGTTACCGGATACGAGGTAGCCCTGTCCGTCGCGGACGAGTCCGCCGATAGTCATACCCTGCGGCATACCCAAGTCCTTTACGGGCTTGCGGGTTATCTTGGCTCCCTCGCAGGGAATGAATTCCGCTACGTCGGCATTGGCAGTCATAAGGAAGCGCACGTTGTGGACGTTGGCGTCAAGCATCATCTGATAGATATGACTGGCGGCTATCGACTTCTTGTTGATGATTGTTCCGATGTCAAGGCTCTCCGCCATGCTGATATAGTCGATGTTCTCCACCATTGCGACGGTCTTGCGCACACCGAGTCGCTTGGCTGTGAGGCAGGCAAGGATGTTGGTTTCGGCATTGCCGGTAAGCGCAACGAACGCCTGTGTGTTCTTTATTCCTTCTTCGATGAGAAGCGAGAGGTCGCGTCCGTCACCGTTAATGACGAGAGCGTCTTCGTCTTCAAGGAGCGAATTGAGTCGTTCGCAACGCTGTTCGTCAATGTCAATGATCTTTACGTCCATGTAGCTGGGCATGGTCTTGACGGTACGCACGGCAGTGGCGCCGCCTCCCATTATCATCACGTTCTTCACGTCAACGTAATGCTCCTTGCCCACAATCTTCCTTATATAAGGTATATACTGTCTGGTGGTCATGAAGTAGGCGAGGTCGTAGAGTTGGAGGCAGTCGTTACCGCCCGGTATGATGGTCTCGCCGTCGCGCTTGATGGCCACGATATGATAAGGATCCTCAGGTCCGCAGAGATTTCGCAGCGGCTGGTCGAGGATGGTGCATGACTGGCGCAGCTTCACGGCGAGCATCACCAACGCTCCTCCGTGAACGTCCCAGCGCTGTCTTACCCACGACATCTTCAGTCCGTTGTTGATGTCGATGGCTGCAAGCATCTCCGGATAGATGATGGAGCTGACGCCCAGTCGTCCGAAGAAAGCCTGGAGGTCAGGCTCGATGTATTCAGAATTGTCTATTTTAGCCACCGTCTTCTTGGTGCCGAGTCCGTTGGCAAGCACGCATGACGCCATGTTCTGGCTCTCGTCCGGCGTTACGGCAATGAAGAGGTCGGCATGTTCTGCCCCAGCCCTTCGCAGCGCCTTCACGCTGGTGGGCGACGCCTCCATTGTGAGGATGTCCACGTCAGACCCGATCCGTGCGAGTCGTTCCTCGTCAGAGTCGATAACGACGATGTCGTCATGCTCTCGCGAGAGAAGGCGCGCTAAGTGTGTGCCTATGGCATAGGCACCGGCTATGATGATTTTCATAATGTCTAAGAATGTATATTAGATGTATTGGTGATGGCATCGACGATGGCGTCGACGTCAGTACCGGCTATATGGCGCAACTGTTCCACCGTGCCATGCTCGATGAAGCGGTCCGGCAGACCAACACGCTTGACGGTGACGTCCTTGTCGTGGTCGCTCATCCATTCCAGTATGGCAGAGCCGAATCCGCCAGCTCGCTGTGCGTCCTCTACGGTGACGACGCGGCGGAATGTGGAGGCGACGCTCTCAAGGAGTTCTTCGTCAAGCGGCTTGCAGAAGCGCATGTCGTAATGGGCTACGCTTAACTGCTGTCCGCTCTGCTCAATGCGGTCGATGGCTTTTACCACGTCATTGCCAATCGGTCCGTAACTGAGGACTGCCACGTCCGTGCCTTGGCGCAGACAGCGACCCTTTCCGACGGGTATCTCCTCGAACGGGCATTCCCAGTCGGCGCCCATAACTCCCCTACCCCTTGGATAGCGTATCACGACAGTGCCCTTGTCAGGCAGCTGTGCCGTGTACATCATGCGGCGAAGCTCAGCCTCGTTCATCGGTGAGCAGAGCGTAAGGTTGGGCACGCAGCGCAGGGCAGCAATGTCGAAGACACCGTGATGTGTGGGTCCGTCCTCTCCCACCAGTCCTGATCTGTCAAAACAGAACACCACGGGGAGGTTTAGCACGGCAGCGTCATGTATGATATTGTCGTAAGCACGTTGTGCAAATGCGCTGTAAATGTTGCAGAAAGGCATCAGTCCGTCCTTTGCCATACCGCACGAGAATGTGGCGGCATGTCCTTCAGCGATGCCCACATCAAACACGCGGTCAGGCATTTCCTTCATCATGATGTCCATGGAGCAGCCCGTAGGCATGGCTGGCGTAACGCCGACGATGCGCGGATTCTGACGTGCAAGTTCGAGGAGCGTCTTGCCGAACACGGTCTGGTATTTCAGCGGATAAGGACTGTCCTCCTTCTTGATGCGCTCTCCCGTCTCGGCATCGAAGAGTCCGGGGGCGTGCCAGATGGTAGCCTCCTTCTCCGCGGGGGCATATCCCTTACCTTTCACAGTGTGGAGATGCAGGAGCTTGGGACCGCGCATGTCCTTGAGCTGTTCCAGTATGCGCACCACCTCGCTGACATTATTGCCGTCGAACGGTCCGAAGTAGCGTATGTTCATGCCCTCGAAGATGTTCTGCTGATGGGCAAGCGCCGACTTCAGGGCATTGTTGAGGCGGATGAGCCCTTTCCTGCGGTTTTCATTAAGGTAGCCTTTGGAATGGAGCCATTGCGAAGCCTTGAAGCGCAGACGGTTGTATGTGGCGTTGGTATCGAGATTGAGCAGATACTTCTCCATGCCGCCCACGGCACGGTCAATACTCATATCATTATCATTAAGAATGATAAGGAGGTCGTTTGGCGACGACGACACATTGTTAAGGCCCTCGAAAGCCAGTCCTCCAGACATCGCACCGTCACCGATTACGGCAACGACATGGCGTGAGTCGTTGCCGGTCTTGCGTGCCGCCACAGCCATACCGAGCGCCGCCGAAATAGAATTAGAGGCGTGTCCGCACGTGAAAGTGTCGTACTCGCTCTCCATCGGGCTCGGGAAAGGCCTAATGCCGTGCAACTTACGGTTGGTGGAGAAACATCCGCGACGGCCTGTGAGCATCTTATGCCCATAGGCCTGGTGTCCCACGTCCCACACAATACGGTCAGACGGGGTATTGAAGACATAGTGTAAGGCCACTGTCAACTCCACCACACCAAGCGAAGAGGCCAGATGTCCGGGGTTGACGGCAAGCTCCTCCACAATGACGTGGCGGAGTTCGGAGCACACTTCTTCAAGCTGCTCCACCCTTAACTTGCGAAGGTCGTCGGGATATTCAATCTTTCCTAATAATCCTAAGTTGTCGTTGTTCATGAGGTTTGTGATGTAAATGCTACGGAAGGCTTTATCGTTTCAATAAGACAGCTTTTGCTGACCTAAAGCATTGGTTTTCGCCCTTTCCAACTTGCAAAGATAATGTAAATGGCTGAAAGGACAAAAATTTTTTGGCTATTACATATAATTTGATTATTTTTGCAAAGTTTTTGAGAGGCAAATGCTTGCCGATACTGAACAATCACGATAACACAGATTTAAAATACGATAAACAATTAAACATTTTTGCTTGTGAAAAAATGAGTAGCCCCACTAATTTCAACTACCACAGCGACCGTATGCTCATTGGTGCTGTATTAATCGGAGACATTATCATTGCCATCCTGACATTCCTGCTTTTCTGCAGACACATGCCAGGCATCTGCCACGATGATGCAATACGCCAGACCATCACGGTCAGCATCATGCTCTACTTCGCCTGTACGTACCGTAACGGCGTAGTGCTTCATCGCCGCCGCGCAAGCACGCATCTCATTGTGATGCGCGTAATGAGCAACATGTTCAAGTTTACAATCCTCAGCGTACTGCTGTTCACCATCGGCGACTTCTGGCATATGGAGCCATCAAGGTATGCGCTATGCATGCTTACGATGACCGTACTGATATCCATCTATCGTGTATTGGTGAGAAGAATAGTAGTAGCATGGCGCCGTAAGCCCAATCACGTCCACAACGTAGTGATTGTCGGAAGTTCGGAGAACGCTGCCGAGCTCTACAAGGAGGTAATGGAAACCGTCACATTGGGATACAATGTCAACGGCTACTTCGACGACGAACGCGACCCGCTGTTCCCCGAAAAGGCAACATACCTCGGCAAACCGGAGGACGTGCTGGAGTATCTCAAGAAGCATCCGGAGGTGCATGAGGTGTATTGCTGTCTGCCTTCGAAGCGCAGCGCGGAGATTGTGCCAATCATACATTATTGTATGCAGAACTTCCTCCACTTCTTCAGTATGCCTAACGTACGTAACTATGTGCACCACCGTATGCACTTCACCATGTTCGGCAACGTGGCATGCATGAGCCTCTACAACGAACCGCTGTCACGCGTGGAGAACCGCTTCATCAAGCGTGCCTTCGACATCATCGTTTCGCTTATCTTCCTCTGCACACTCTTCCCGTTCATCCTGCTCCTCGTGGGCATCGTGACGAAGATAACAATGCCTGGACCGATATTCTTCAGACAGAAGCGTACGGGTCTTGACGGCAAGGACTTCTACTGTCTGAAGTTCCGAAGCATGAAGGTGAACAATGATGCCGATACCGTGCAGGCTACGCTCAACGACCCACGTAAGACAAAGTGGGGCAACATCATGCGTAAGACCAATCTTGACGAGATGCCACAGTTCATCAATGTGCTCCTCGGACAGATGAGTATCGTGGGTCCGCGTCCGCACATGGTGAAGCAGACCAACGACTACTCGAAGATAATCGACTATTATATGGTGCGCCACCTCATCAAGCCGGGCATCACCGGATGGAGCCAGGTGACGGGCTTCCGTGGCGAGACAAAGGAAATATACCAAATGGAAGGTCGCGTAAGAGGCGACATCTGGTATATGGAGCACTGGACTATCTGGCTCGACATATATATTATGTATAAGACAGTGGCAAACGTAGTGCAGGGCGACAAGAACGCCTACTAAACGCAGAAGCACAGAAAGAAGATTATATCAATCTTCAAGCAATTATATAACCGCAAGATAACCAAAACTCGGACAGGCGGCGCATAGGTTGCGCTGCCTGTCTTTTTTTGTGCTTAAGAGAGCGATACACGCTTTCTGTTATTGCCTTATTAGCCTTAAACAAAAAAAGCAGCGGTCCGCCCATGAGCGAACCGCTGCCAATATTTTAACAACTTACCAAATTTTCTTTCCTCGAAAGAAGAAGGGTTGTTTGTGTCTGACTAACCGAAGTTATCCTTACTTCATGTCAATCTTCTTACCCATACTTACGGCCTGTGCAATTGTTATTGCTACGATGGCCAAAATCAACATTGTTACCATAATCTTTTTACCTTTCTTTTTAATTAATTTGTAAATCCGTTATCTGAGCCAAAACCTTCACAAGCATAAAAGGCTCTATTATGTTATCCCGTATATTTATGTTTCTTTTTACGCTGCAAAGATACTATGTGTAGATTGTGTACGCAAACATATTAACAAAAAAGTATACCTTTACAGCCTTTTGTTGACACAAGTCAAAAAAGAATGGAGGTATACTTTGTATGTTTTACTGATATCTTTCGGGCACTTTCGTCACGCTTCCCGTGAACACAAAGGGGTTTTCGATGATAAACCAGGAGTGGTCGTTGCCGCGTTCAAAGTCGACAAAGAGGCGGTTAATGGTGATGGTGAAGGTGTCGCCGTGACGCTCTATCATGAGGTCGCTGTTGGGTTTGTCGCCCGCCTCAGCCAGATAATATTCGCTTTCGCCATCGCCCTTGGGCATATTGATGGCACCCTGCATACTCCATTCGCCGCCTTTAACGATCATAGACGAAAGATCCTCAAGTTTTACGTCAGTCTTGAAGGATATAACCATAAAGGAGAACTTGGATGGCATGTGGCTCTTGCCCGTAGCAATAGTGCGATAATAGTCGAAAGAGAAGAATTCCAGTTCGCAGTCGTACAGACTGTCTCCGTCATTGCGACTGCCGTCTTTCTTGCATGCCCAATAGGCATTGCCGAATGAGTAAGAATTGCGTCCCACTTCAAGGACGGCTTTCACCTCATCCTATTTGTTACTGATTTCATCCTCTGCACTACACGAACCGAGAAGTACGGAAGAGAAAATGCTACATAATAATAGCATGAATA
>ULYE01018284.1_pt1 | contig 22553 bp, 13 predicted proteins | sample 1961921 | NCBI WGS metagenome assembly ULYE01 (sample SAMEA4835856, study PRJEB28245) | human gut metagenome | biome: gut microbiome; material: fecal sample | place: Denmark | collected 2008 | reverse complement strand
CTCATATTTATCAACTTAAATTAATTCCGCCAACGGGTTATTAGTTATTAATTTTTAGGCGGAGAAGATGAGGGAATAAGCATTTGTCAACACCTCAACACCACACCACCTCAACACCACACCATCTCAACACCACACCATCTCACTCAATATAATACTTATTGTCGCGGTACTCCTTTATCGTCACCACCTGGTCGGTCTTATAGTCGGTGTGTCCCGACTCCGACACCACATCGAGCTCGCGTTCCGCGCCGTCGCGCTTCACGAACACCGTATAGCGTCCGTCGCCAATATTGATATAAACCCTGCCAGCACGCCCAACGATATTCTGCGGACGCTCCGGCTTGCGCAGATTCTGCAGTCTGTACGCCAGCACGTACGAGTAGAACAGCACGAGCATGAACACCGCGCCCACCACCACAGCCAAAGCATACATCTGCCACGTGTCGCCGTCAAACAGCACACGCGTCCAGCCGAAGCCGATGAGAAAGTGGACGAGTCCCTTGAACGAGAACAGACTGCCAAGGTCGAAATTGGCATTGGCGTCGCCGTCCACGTCCATGTCCAAGTCGCCAAAGAACACGGAGATTACAAACTGAAGGAGGAAAATGCCGGTGGCTACCAGCGCGGTTAGCATAAAGATTTCGTGTGAGGTCATGTGGTTGTGGTTGTTAGGTTGATATGTTGAAGTGGTGAGGTTTTAGGTTGAGATGGTGAGGTGGTGAGATGTTGAGATTTGTTTGGATGATGTTGTGGAGTTGAGATGGTGATATATGCAAATGTCAACACATCAACATATCAACACCACAACACACTTCTCAACACATCAACATCTCACCACCACAACATCATTTCAACATCTCACCACCACAACACACTTCTCAACACCTTACTCCTCCTTCTTCGGGAGCAGCAAGTTGAGCAGTACAGCGAGGAGGAACACAACAGCGACGCAGTTCTCTGCGAACACCGTGCGCACAATCTCGGGGAATATCTTGAACATCTCAGTAGCCTGCGTGAAGCCGAGGCCCACGCTGAGCGAGAGACTCACGATAACCATGTTGCGCTGCGAGAAGCCCGTGCGAGCCATCATGCCGAAACCAGCATAAAGAATGCTGCCGAACATCATGATGGTGCAGCCGCCGAGCACAGCCTGCGGAATAGTAGTGAGCGCATGACCCACAACGGGGAACACACCGCCGATAATCATCACCAAAGCGCCGATGCCGATCGTGAAGCGGTTCACAACGCCCGACATAGCAGCCAAGCCTACATTCTGACTGAACGACGTGATTGGCGTACAACCAAACAAGCCCGACACGCTACTTACGAAGCCGTCGCAACTGATGGCTGCGCCCATCTCCTTTGTCTCAGGGTCGCGGTTCAGCGCACCGTTGCACAGCGCCGACGTATCGCCGATAGTCTCCGTAGCCGACACAAGATAAACAGCCACAACCGAGAGTATCGCACCGATGTTGAACTCCGGCGTAAACGGCATAAGACGCGGCATCGACACTACAGCCAAGCCCGAAATACCGCTGAAGTCGACCATTCCCATAAAACAAGCAAGGATGTAGCCCACGATAAGGCCCACAAGAACAGAAAGCGAACGAAGGAATCCCTTTGCGAAAACCTGGCAAAGAAGACAAGCGAGCAGCGTAACAGAACCCACAATCCAGTTGTTCAAGCTGCCAAAATCGGGCGAACCCATGCCGCCTGCAAACGAATTGGCTCCAATAGGCAGGAGCGAGAAACCGATAGCCGTAACTACCGTAGCCGACACGACGTGCGGAATGAGCTTTATCCAATACTTCACGAACAAGCCGAGCACGCCCTCAACAAGTCCGCCCACGATAACCGCACCGATAAGCGTGCCCATGCCGTATGCGCCGGCGATGCTGATGGCGAGCGAGAGGAACGTGAACGAGATACCCATGACGATAGGCAGACGCGAACCGATGCGCCACACGGGGAACAGCTGCACAAGCGTACCTATGCCGGCTATCACCATACAGTTCTGTATGAGTGCCGCACTGACCGCGCTGTCAAGTCCGACAACGCTTGCCAGAATCATGATTGGGGTGATGTTGCTGACAAACATCGCCAGCACGTGCTGCAAACCGAACGGGAGAGCCTTTCCCAACGGCACTCTACCATCAAGCTGATAGAGATTCTCAATTGATTGTTTCATTGTGTGTATATAAACGTTTATTATAGATCAAAAAATCGCAGAAACTTGTTTTTGATGTGCAAATATAGCGATTTATATTCAAAAACATACACACAACACTCACTATTATTACTACTTTTACTGATTCTCTCGGTTAATCAGGTTCACAACAACCTTCACCATTACATCCTTCTCCTCGGTTCTACTCTCGGCAATCATCAGCGTGAGCGCCACAAGTGTGTTGTCGGCAATGCGCTTGTGTCCGTCCTCGGCGTAAAGCACACGACATAAGGCGCACAACATCCTTCAGCTCGTTGTAGCGGTCGAGCTTTATCTGCTGATTGATGGCATAGCCCTTGATGAGGTATTGCTTGAGCACGGAGGTCGCCCAACGACGAAACGACGTTGCATTTTTACTATTCACTCTATATCCCACAGAAATAATCATATCAAGATTATAGTATGGAATCTCACGAACAATCTGTCGTTGACCTTCAATTCGAACCTGTGCATTTTTTGCACAAGTTGAAGACTCTTCTAATTCTTCCGACTTATATATATTACGAATATGACGAACTATTGAAGTTCTATCAACTCCAAACAGCTCCGCCATCTGACTCTGTGTTAACCACACTGTCTCGTTCTCCAACTTCACATTAAGCTGCACGCTACCGTCTTGCGAGCGGTATATTTCGATTGAATTGTTCATCTTTCTTTCCTTTCTACCGAGCTTAAATCAATCATAAAAAGACTAAAGCCCCTTTTACCTTTTTACTTTTTTACTTTTAATACATCCTGCGTTCCGCCCAGTCGCCACGGTCGAGGTTGCGGTAGCCAATAGCTTCGCTGATGTGCTGCACCTCCACACGTTCTGAGCCGTCAAGGTCGGCGATGGTGCGCGCCACCTTGAGTATGCGGTTGTAGGCGCGGGCGGAGAGCGAGAACTTCTCCATGGCGGTACGCAGGAGAGCGATGGAGGCTTCGTCAGGCTCGGCGAACTGGTGAATCATGCGCTCGGTCATCTGCGCGTTGCAGTGTACGCCCCTGAAGTCTTTGTAGCGGGCAGTCTGTATGTCGCGTGCCTTGATGACGCGCTCACGGATAGCGGCACTCGGCTCGCCGGGCTGCGCTTTCGAGATGTCCTTGAACGGCACGGGCGTTATCTCGCACTGGATGTCGATGCGGTCGAGCAGCGGACCAGATATCTTGCTCATGTAGCGCTGTATCTGTCCGGGCGTGCAGCAGCACTTGTGCGTCGGGTCGTTGTAATAGCCGCAGGGGCAGGGGTTCATCGAGGCGATGAACATGAACGAGCAGGGGAACTCAACGGTATATTTCGAGCGCGAGATGGTTATCTTATGGTCTTCGAGCGGCTGACGCAGCACTTCGAGGGTCTGCTTGTTGAATTCGGGCAGCTCGTCGGCGAACAACACGCCGTTATGTGCCAGCGATATCTCGCCCGGCTGCGGGTTTATTCCGCCGCCTACGAGCGCCACTTCGGATATGGTGTGGTGGGGCGAGCGAAACGGGCGCTGTGAGATGAGCGACGTGCCTCGCTTCAGCTTTCCGGCAACGCTGTGTATCTGTGTCGTCTCCAGACTCTCCGAGAGCGACAGCGGCGGCAGAATAGAGGGCAGGCGCTTTGCCATCATCGACTTGCCCGAACCCGGAGGACCTACCATGATAAGGTTGTGGCCGCCTGCCGCCGCCACTTCCAGCGCACGCTTCACGCTCTCCTGACCGCGCACGTCGGCGAAGTCGAGGTCGAAGCGGCTCTGCTGTTCGTAGAACTCGCGGCGTGTGTCGACGAACGTCGGCTCGTACACCTCACGCCCCGTGAGCAGCTTTATCACGTCCATGATGTTCTCCATGCCATACACCTCCAGATTGTTCACCACTGCCGCCTCGCGCTCGTTCTGCTTTGGCACAATCAGTCCCTTGAACTTCTCGGCTCTTGCCCGGATGGCTATCGGCAACGCTCCCTTCACGGGCTGCAGCGTACCGTCGAGGCTCAGTTCGCCCACGAGCATATAGTCGGCGAGCACGTCACTCGTCACGGCTCCGCTCGCGGTGAGTATAGCCATGGCGAGCGGCAGGTCGAACGAGCTGCCCTCCTTGCGCAGGTCGGCAGGCGCGAGGTTGATGGTGATGTCTGCGTGCGGAAACTTATATCCGTTCACCTGCAGCGCCGACGCAATGCGGTCGCGTCCTTCGCGCACAGCGGTGTCGCCGAGTCCGGTCATGCGATACATCACGCCGGGCACGATATTCACTTCAACGGTTACGGTGGTTACGTCGAGGCCGTTAACGGCTGCGGAATAAGTCTTTACGAGCATAGTTCTATCTGGGTTTTTAACGGGTTAATAGTGCGCAGCACTTTCAGAAATCGGAAGTGCCTATTGACTACAAATTTAGTTGTTTCGTTTGTTTTATCCAAGTGTATGGCGTTTTTTCTGCCAAAAATATACTAACTTTGTACAAAACAGATTATCCGATACAACATGGAAGAAGATTTCGACATACGTCAGGAGCAGGGACGCAAGGGCGAGAAGGACTTTGAGAACGCTCTGCGACCGCTGCGATTCGGCGATTTCAGCGGACAACAGAAGGTGGTGGAAAACCTCGAAGTGTTCGTCGAGGCGGCGAAGTACCGCGGCGAACCGCTCGACCATACGCTGCTGCACGGCCCCCCAGGACTGGGCAAGACAACGCTTAGCAACATCATAGCCAACGAACTGGGCGTGGGCTTCAAGATTACGAGCGGACCGGTGCTCGACAAGCCGGGCGACCTCGCCGGCATCCTCACTTCGCTGGAGCCGCGCGACGTGCTGTTCATCGACGAGATTCACCGTCTCTCGCCGGTCGTCGAGGAGTATCTCTACTCGGCGATGGAGGACTACCGCATCGACATCATGATCGACAAGGGTCCGTCGGCGCGGTCTATACAGATCGACCTCAACCCGTTCACGCTCGTGGGTGCCACGACGCGCAGCGGACTGCTCACGGCGCCGCTCCGTGCGCGCTTCGGCATCAACCTCCACCTGGAGTACTACGGACCGGAGATGCTGCAGAAGATTATCAAGCGCTCGGCGATGATTCTGAAGGTGCCTATCGACGACGATGCGGCTATAGAGATTGCGCGCCGCTCGCGTGGCACGCCGCGTATTGCGAACGCCCTGCTGCGCCGTGTGCGCGACTTCGCGCAGGTGAAGGGCAACGGACGCATCGACCGCGATATTGCGCGCCTATCGCTCTCGGCACTCAACATCGACCAGTATGGTTTGGACGAGATTGACAACAAGATTCTGCTCACCATCATCGACAAGTTCCGCGGCGGTCCGGTCGGCGTGTCTACCATAGCCACCGCTATCGGCGAGGACACGGGCACCGTCGAGGAGGTGTACGAGCCGTATCTCATCATGGAGGGCTTCATAAAGCGCACGCAGCGCGGACGTATGGTGACGCCCCTCGCCTACCAGCATCTGGGACGACCGATGATTGGCAGCAATGCTGTGGAGCCGGGACTGTTCGACTAACTCTCAACTGGAATGGCATACTTTTTGCCAAGACGATATTTGCACGATTTGACCGCTCATATCTCGCGAAAAATCAAAAACAAAATCCTTAGTCGATTTTTCGCGAGTTTTGAGCGTGCAGCCGTAAGCGTTTGTCCTACAGTATATTGTAGCGTTTTCTCTAAAAGTGTGCAATTTTAGCCTTAGCAAAACGCAACTTATCGTGAGACTTTACAGTGTAAAAGCATAGGTTTTACTGGGTAAAAGCATAGGTTTTACCAGGTAAAGTTTCAAGAGTTACCATGTAAAGTCTCACGAAAAGTTTGTAAAACCTATCGTTTTACACTGAAAAGTCTCAATTTTTATGATTTTTCGGCTGCGCCGACCGATGAAATGGCGCATTTTCGAGAATGCGAATCTCCAGAATGAGATTTTCGCGGAGGTGACTTGTATTATATTTGCTTCTAAAAGTAAAGAAGTAAAAAGGTAAAAGAGTAAAAAGGTAAAAAAGTAAAAAAAACGCAGATTTTTTACCTTTTTACTCTTTTACTTTTTTACTCTTTAAAGCGCTTCGAGCAGCAGTACGCGGCTTGCCCACTCGTTAGCCTTGCCCCAATCGGCGTTGTGTCCGTACGGAATCTCAAGGCCGTTCTGCATGAGATACTCGCCGGAGAACGTCTTGCCCTCGAACGAGAGCGGCGAGTGGTCGATGCGGTTAAGCTCGGTTACGCGATAGCGCTTCTGCGGGTCGAGACCTGCCATCGGTATACGCGGCAGATGCTGGTTGCAGAACGCCTCGGTCTTGAACCAGTAGAACACCGCCTTGTCCTTAGCATCGCTTACGTACATCAGCGAAGCCACGCCCTTCTTCTCGAACGGCGACTGCAGACGGTAGAGGTCGCCAAACTGAACGATAGGACGGATGCGCTTGTAGTCGGCGATTGCCTTACGGCACTGGTCCTTGTCGACATCGCTGAGCACCTTCGGCTGTATCTCCATGCCGAGACGTCCGCACATAGCCACGTCGGTGCGGAACTTCAGAGGCACGGTGCGCGCTGTCTGATGGTTAGGCGCGTTGGAGATGTGCGCAGCCATAGCTATTGCAGGGAAGAAGTAGGATGTGCCCCACTGCATGTAGACGCGCTGCAGGGCGTCGGTGTTGTCGCTCGTCCAGAACTCGTCGAAGTAAGGCAGGTAACCCCAATTGACACGTCCGCCACCCGATGCGCAGTCCTGAATGGTGAGGTCGGGATACTTGGCGCGGATGCGCTGCAGAGCCTTCTCCAGTCCGCGGTGATAGTCGATGTAGAGGTGGCTCTGGTTGTCGGCTGTAAGATACTGCGAGCCGTGGTTGGAGATGTGCATGTTAGCGTCCCACTTTATGTAGTCGATTTCAGGATACTTCGTCATGAGGTCGTCTACGACGGAGAACACAAAGTCCTGCACCTTCGGGTTGGCAAGGTCGAGCACCACCTGCGTGCCGCCACGTCCGGTGCGCAGTTCGCGCTTCGGAGCCTTGATAACCCAGTCGGGGTGCTTGTCGTAGAGCTCGCTCTTGGTGTTCGACATCTCCGGCTCTATCCATATACCGAACTTCACGCCCTGCTTCTTAGCCTCGTCGAGCAAGCCTTCTATGCCGTTAGGCAGCTTCTCGTGGTCCACCTTCCAGTCGCCGAGAGCGCTGTTGTCGGTCTTGCGCGGATACTTCTCGCCGAACCATCCGTCGTCCATCACGAACAGTTCGCCGCCCATCGACTTGATGTCTGCCATCATCTGCGCCATGTCCTTCTCGTTGATGTTAAGGTAGACACCCTCCCACGAGTTGAGCAGAATCTTGCGCTCGCGGTCGGCGTTGGCGAGTTTGTACTTGCGGCCCCAGCGGTGGAAATTGCGGCTCACTCCGCTGAGTCCCTCCGTGCTGTACGAGAACGCTGTGACGGGCGTCACGAAGGTCTCGTTCTTCTTCAGATGATACTCCGAGTTGTAGTCGTCGATGCCGGCGAAGAACTGGTGATACTCCGACTCGTCGGTCACGGCGCGCAGCTTGTAGTTGCCGGTATAGCAGATGGCGGCGCCGATGACGCGTCCTGAGTTCTCCTGCGCCTTGCCGTCGAGCGAGAACATCACTTCGCCGCGCGAGGTCTGTGCGTTGCGCACGCCGTCGCGGTTCTCTATGACGAAGGTGCCGGGCTTGAGCGGCTCCTCTGAGAGCTGCGCCTCGTTAGCCCACGCTCCGTAGAAGTGCGACATCCAGACATCGCCGCGGCGTATCGGCATGTAAGCCGAGTCGAACTGCTTGAGTGTTACGGTCTGCTTCTCGCCGTTCTTTATCTCTGTCCACATCTCGATGATGTCGACGTCGTTGTACGCGCGGTAGCAGACGGTGACGTAGAACGGGTAGACGCGGTCTTTGAGCTGCACCTTCAGCACCTTGGCGTTAGCCTCAGCCACCTGCTCGAGGCCTTCAACGCTCATGTCGAGCGTGAGGTTGCCGTCGGCGTGCTGGACGGAGAGGGCAGCCTGAGCCTCAGCGCTCAGTCCGTACACGGGATAGGCGTCCTTGCCGAAGGTGCCTGCCGACTGCAGCTGTGCCACGTCGGCGGCGTTGAGGCGGTCGCCGTAATAGAGAAACTTCAGGGTCTCGCCTTTTGTGATGTCGAGGGCGAGTGATGTCTTCGGGGTTGACACGCTGACATTCTCGGCGCTCATGGGGGCTGCCATCATCGTAGCAGCCAACACTGGGAGGATAAAGCCTTTGCTGTATCTGAACATAGTAATATTAGTTTTTAAAAGATAGTTTTGTTTAGCAAATAATCATCAGGTCATGTACCTTGAGTCATACTCTTGCAAATATAACGATTTTTTCTGTATCAGCAAACGTTTTCCCTTATAAACTCTGGTTCGGACAAAATGGCGTGCGCCGACCGCAACACTCTACATTCAAAACTCACAACTCATTCCGGTGCAGCTCCGCCAGCAGCTTCACGCTCTGGCTGTGCAGGTCGATATGTCGCTGCAGCTTCTCGTAGATGCTGTTTATCTCTACGTAGTAGACAAGGGCGGTTATCTCGCCCTGCTGCAGCGCCTTCCTGAAGAGCGTAAGCGACTCCTGCAGCAGCTTCACGTCGCTGTGGTCTATCACCTGCTGCAAGCCCTGCAACTGCTCGTAGCTGGTGCGCAGCGAGGCTTCGGCGTCGTGCTGCGCCTGCTGCACCTGCAGCTCGGCACTCTGACGGCGCTCGCGTGCCGCCTTTACGTTGCTGCTGTTGCTGTAGAGCGGGAAACTCACGCCTACCATGAAGCCGTTGATGGCTTCGCGCTGCTCGGTATTGCGACGATAGCCGAAGGAGATGCTGGGCAGCCACTCGCTCTTCTGCACCTTAAGGTTCATGTCGGCGGCGCGCAGGGCGGTCTGCGCCACTGCCACGTCGGCATCCGACGCTACGGCGAGGGCGCGATACTGCTCGAAGTCGACTATCGGCTCGTAGTGGGGCAGCTCGGTTGAGGATACGTCGATGGGCTTGCCGCCGTTGAGCTGCTGCAGCTGCTGCAGCAGGGCGGTGCGCTCGCCCTCTGCCTCGCCAACGAGGGTGCGCACCTCCATGCAGTCGATCTTCACTTTGTTCAGCTCAAGGGCGTTGGCGTCGCCTGCCTCCATACGCTTCTCGTACATCTGCAGCAGCGTCTCGCTGTTGGAGAGGCGCTCGCGCAGCATGGCGAGACTCTGGTTGAGGCGTATCACGTCGATGCAGACGAGCTGTGCCTGCAGCAGTATGTCGCGGCGCTGCTTTACGAGCAGCCGGTCGCCTACAGTCTGCTGCATCTGCGCCTGCTTGCTGCGGGCGGCATACTTCGTAGGGAAGTCAATCTCCTGGCTCACCACAAGTTCGCTCTCGGCAACGCCGGAGTAGCCCTTCGTGAAGAACGGGCTGTACTCTACCGACGGACCGCCGAGGGTGTTCGTTGCTTTTATGTCGAGCACATCGGCGCGCATGTCGTGCGCCGCCGACTGCAGGGTGAGGTTGTTAGCAGCTATCTGCTTGAGCACATCGCCAACGGTGTCGGCGAGGGCTGCGCTACACGCGCTGAGTGCCACGGCTGTGGCGATTAGATATCTTCTCATATATTATCGGTACTATGAATGCATTGAGTAATGTAGAACTGATGAGTCCGCCGAGTATCACCTTCGCCATCGGCGACTGTATCTCGTTGCCGGGCAGGTCGCCGCCCAGGGCGAGCGGCACGAGGGCGAGGGCTGAGGTGAGGGCTGTCATGAGTATCGGGTTCAGACGCGAGAGCGAGCCTTCGACGATGGCTTCGCGCACGCTCTTGCCTTCCTCGGTGCGCAGACGCTTGTACTCGGTGATGAGCAGCATACCGTTGCGCGTGGCGATGCCGAAGAGCGAGATGAAACCGATGACGGCGGGGATGCTTACCTCGCCGGTGGTGAGCACGATGGCGAAGATGCCGCCGATGAGTGCCAACGGGAGGTTGAGCAGTATGACGCCGGCTTCAAGGGCGTTGCGGAACTGCATGAAGAGCAGGAAGAAGATGACGACGATGGCGAGCATGCAGGTGAGGTAGAGCACGCGGCTGGCGCTCTCCTGACTCTCAAACTGTCCGCCGTACTCTACGTGGTAGCCTTCGGGCAGCTGCACGTTCTCGCCTACTGCCTGCTTTATGTCGGCTACTACGTCGCTCAAGGCTCTGCCGCTGGTGTTGGCGGAGATGACTATCTTGCGTTGCACGTTCTCGCGGTTGATGGTGTTGGGTCCGGCGCTCGATATGATGTCGGCAACGTCGCACAGAGGCACCTTACGGCCGTCCTGCGTGTCGATGATGAGGTTGCCTATCTCGTCGTAGTCGGCGGCTTTCACCACGAGGTTGAAGGCTCTGCCGGCTTCGTACACCTGCGAGACGGTCTCGCCGGCGAGGTTCACGGCGAGGAACTCGTTGAACTCGGGCAGCGTGATGCCGTTGCGCACGAGCAGTTCGCGGCGCGGCACAATCTTCAGTTCGGGGCGCTCTATCTGCTGCTCCACGTTGAGGTCGGCGATGCCATCAATGTCCTGGCAGGCGTTCTTTATCTGATTGCCGATGGTGAACATGCGGTTGAGGTCGGTGCCGAAGAGCTTGATGGCTATGCTGGCTTGTGTGCCCGAGAGCATGGCGTCGATGCGGTGGGAGATGGGCTGACCTATCTCTATGTTGGCTCCGGCGAGAACGGAGAGGCGCTTGCGCACGTCGTTGAGCACTTCTTCGTGACTGCGGTCCTTAAGCTCGAACGGGGCTTCTATCTCGCTCACGTTCACGCCGAGGGCGTGCTCGTCGAGCTCCGCACGACCGGTCTTGCGTGCCACGGTCTTTATCTCGGGCACCTGCAGCAGCAGTCGTTCGGCACGTGCGCCGATGGAGTCGCTTTCTTCGAGCGAGATGCCGGGCAGCGAGGAGATATTGATGGTGAACGAGCCTTCGTTGAACTTGGGCAGGAAGCTGCTGCCTAAGCAGAAGAACACGCCCACGGCGACAACGAACAACGCTGCGGTGCCGACGATGACCTTGCGGGTGTTGGCGAGCACCCACAGCAGGGCGCGCTCGTAATACTTCTTAAGCCATACGGCTACGAAGGCTTCCTTCGGCATCTCGCCCTTGCTCTTGCCGAGCAGGTAGCTGCAGAGCACGGGGGTAAGCGTGAGGGCTACGAGGGTTGAGGCGAAGAGGGCTGTGACGAAGGCTATGCCAAGGGGTATGAGCATGCGGCCTTCCATGCCGCTGAGGAAGAACAGCGGCGCAAAGCTCACCACGATAATCAGCGTGGAGTTGAGGATAGGCATGCGCACCTCACGCGAAGCGTTGAACACGAGTTCGATGATAGGCACACGCTCTGCCTCGGGCAACGCGCGGTTCTGGCGTATGTGCTTGTAGACGTTCTCTACGTCGACGATGGCGTCGTCTACGAGCGAGCCGATGGCTATGGCAAGTCCGCCGAGGGTCATGGTGTTGATGCTTATGCCGAGGGCGTTGAGCACTATCATCGCCACGAGGAACGAGATTGGTATCGTGACGAGCGAGATGACCGTGGTGCGCACGTTGGCGAGGAATATCATAAGGATGATAACCACGAAGATGGCGCCCTCGATGAGCGACTTCTGCACATTGTCGATACTGCTCTCGATGAAGTCGGACTGGCGGAAGATGTCGGTAGAGATATGCACGTCGGCGGGCAGGGTCTGCTTGAGATCGGCGAGTGCGAGGTCGAGATGCTTGGTGAGGTCGATGGTGCTGGTATTGGGCTGCTTCGTAACGGTGAGGAGCACGGCTGACTGGGCGCGCTCGCTGGCTACGCCGAGCTTGGGCGACTGGTTGCCTATCTTTATGTCGGCTACGTCGGCAAGGGTGACTACGCTCTCGCCGTTCTTCTTCACGATGCACGTGCCGAGCTTCTCGACGTCGTTGGTGGAGGTGATGCCGCGGATGATGTACTCGTTGCCGTACTTGTACTGCACGCCACCATTGGTGTTGGTGTTCATGCCGCGGGTGCATGCCATGATGTCGGTGAGCGACACGCCGAAGTGCTTCATGCGACCGGGGCTGACGAGTATCTGATACTCCTTGATGTCACCGCCGTGAACGCTCACCTGGGCCACGCCGCCGGTGGAGAGCAGACGCGGACGTATCACCCAGTCGGCGTACGTGCGCAGGTCTTGCTGTGAGGTATGCTTGCTGGTGAGGCTCACGATGAGCACTTCGCCGAGTATCGACGACTGCGGACCGAGCACCGGAGCGCTCACTCCGGCGGGCATCTGCTCGCCTACTGCGGCGAGTTTCTCGCTCACTATCTGGCGGGCGAGGTAGATGTCGGTGCCCCAGTCGAACTCAACCCACACAACGGAGAAGCCGTTGGTAGACTGTGAGCGTACGCGGCGAACACCAGTGCTGCCGTTGACGGCGGTTTCTATAGGGAACGTGACGAGCTGCTCCACCTCTTCGGTTGCCATGCCACCGGCTTCGGTCATGATGACTACGGTGGGGGCATTGAGGTCGGGGAACACGTCCACATCGGTCTGGCTGGTGGAGTAAAGGCCGCCAATGACGAGCAGCACCGACGCCACCAACACGAGTATTCTGTTCTCAAGCGAGAAGCGTATTATCTTGTTCAGCATAGCTTATTAATGATTATGGTTATGCGCCGGAATAGCGTTTGCAGCCGAAGCCAATCGTACTTGCACAGCGCCCTTTGTTACGACACGGTCGCCCTGCTTAACACCGGTGAGTATCTCTACACGCTCGCCGTCGCTCTCGCCGAGCGTCACCTCCTGCTTGCGGTAGCCTTCGGCGTCTATCTGCACGTAGACGAAGTGGATGCCCTGCTCCTCGGTGAGGGCGGTGAGGGGCAGCGTGATTACGTTCGGGCGGTCTTGGGTTATGAGGTATATCTCGGCGTAAGAGCCCTGAACGACGTCGCCGGTGTTGTTGAACTCGAAGATGACGGGCAGGTAGGAGTTGTTAACCTCTGCCGAACGTCCGTAAGACTGTATGCGTCCGCCCATCTCGGCGATGTCGTAGAGACGCTTGCTGTAGCTTGTGCGGAACTTGGCGCCGCGTATGCGGTTAAGCTCGTTGAAGCGGCGCTCGGGTATCTCGGCACGCAGATAGAGGTGTTTGTTCTGTGTGATGATGGCGAGCGGCTGACCGGCTTCTACGTAGTCGCCGCCGTTGACGAGACACTGCTTGACGTAGCCGCCGCGCGGCGCCGTAACCACTACTCCACCCTCGCTGCGTGTGCGCTTCATGCCGTTATAGGTTAGCTTGGCTGCTTCGTATTCGGCTTTTGCCACGGCGAGGTCCTTCTCGCTTATTATCTTGTCCTTGATGAGTATCTTGGCACGTGTGTAGTCGCGCTCTGCACGCTCGTAGTCGATGCGAGCACGCTGCACGGGGTCGCCCTCTGCGGTCTGCATGCCGGCTGAGGTGATTGAGAAGAGCGTGGTGCCGGCAGACACCTTCAAGCCTTCGCTCACGTGGTTCTTGTACTGCACGCGTCCGCTGATGGTTGCAACGACAGTGGTCTCGTCGCACGAGGCTGACATCACCTTGCCACTGGTGTGTATAACGCCGTGGAAGGTGCCTGGCTTCACTTCCTCTACCTTCACACCGGCTGCACGGGCTTTCTCCACAGAGAGTATTATCTCGTCGGTGTGGGCGCCCTTTGCCTCGCCGCCGTGTTCTGCTTCTTCGGCAGCGTGGTCGTGATGCTCGGTTTCCTCGGCGTGGTCGTGGTCATAATCGTGGTCGAGATGGTCGTGCGACTGGCCTCCGCAAGCGGCAATGCCCGCCACGAAGACTGCTGATAATAAGTAATAGGATAATCTTCTAAGCATATTTTGTTTGTTGTTAATTACTAAGAGAAAAATAATCGCTAACAAAGTTCGGAAAAAGATTATGCAACCTTGTTGCAAATATTTCAAAAGGAGCAACTTAAGGGGTGCAGTGCCATCCTCAGGGGGTGAAGTGCCATCTTCAAGGGGGGGGGGGGGCAGCTGTCTCAGCTGCACCAACCAAGCCAACAAAGCTATCATCAGGGGGTGCAGCTGTCTCAGCTGCACCAACAAAACAGTTGACATTTTTTGCTCGGTTGGTGCACTTGAGACAAGTGCACCCCCTGAGAGCCTCCTACAATGGTATATACGCAAAGAGGGCATGGCGGAATGCCATGCCCTCTTATGAATTTATTGGTTGGTGCACCGTTTGCTTGGATGGTGCAACGTTAGCTCGGTTGGTGCAATGTTATCTCGGTTGGTGCAACGTTTGCTCGGTTGGTGCACTTGAGACAAGTGCACCCCCTGAGTGCACCCCCTAAAATGTTACTTAACGAGTACCTTCTTAACCTTGCCGTCAGCAGAGCGAACGATGTTCAGACCCTTCTGGAGCTTAGCGAGCTTAACACCGTCAACAGAGAATACCTCGAACTCACCCTCAGCAACTGTTGTTGCGTTGATGCCAGTCGCAGGATCCTTCGTCCAGTCCTTGTCAACAACCTTAACGTAGTTGTATGTAGCACGCGACTTGTCGTTAGCGCCCTCGCCAGTACCCATCTTAACGGTCGGGAGAGTGAAGAGATAGCTCATTGCGCTTGAAGCAATCTTAACCTCGCCGTTTACAACGAAGCCCTGAGCCTTAGAAACCTCTACCAAGAACGGAGCTGTCTCAGCGAACTTGCCAGTGTTGTTGTTTGTAGCAGATGTCTGGAAGTAGCCCTGGAGCATCTGGTCTGCGCTTGTGCGATACAAGTGGAGAGTGTTGTCCCAAGCTGTCGGAACAGCGCCGAGACCGATTACATCCTCGCAGTTGCCAGTACATGTAGACGGGTCGATAGACATAACGATCTTCTGAGTATCCCAATCTACCGGAATCTCCCACTCGAAGCCATTGCCGTCAGCTACGTAGTTCTCCTTGCAGAACGGTTCTGCAGCAGGTGTCTTAACCTCGTAGTTGAACTCGCCACCGTAGTTCTTCTCGCCAGCTTTCATGGTGAATGTCATCATGAATTCGTCGGCTGCGTTATAAGAGATAGAGAACTCGGCTGTTGCAGATGCAGCACCAAGGAATGTAGCAGTAGCCTCGTCAGCAGTAGCGTTGAGAACCATTGCTGGCTCATCTGGAGTTACTTCACCCTCACCCTCTTCTGCGAGCGGCTCCTGACCACCTGGTTCTGTTGTAGGAAGTGTACCAGTGAATACGAGGTCCTGAGTCTTCTCGTTGAGTGTTACGTCCTTAAGAGTGAGCGTGAACTCACCTGTTTCAGTTGCCAAGAACTCTACGTTAGCCTTGTCAGCCTGGAAGAGGTCTGTCTCAGGAGCTGCTGCGTCGTAGATGTGGAGGTTGCTTGTGTAAACCTCTGGCTCTGGCTTTTCTTCCTCGTAGTTGAACTGACCCATATAGCTGAAGTTCTCGCTCTCGATAGCGAACTCCATCTTGACCTCGTCAGCCGAAACCTCTGTGAGTTCGAATGAAGCGTTCATCTCCTCGCCGAAGAAGTTTGTTGTAGCGCCGTCAGACTTAGCCATGATTGTGAGTGGCTCGTCTGCAGCTGCTGTCTCGTCAACGAGTGCCTTACCTACGAAAACGAGGTCGGATGTCTGGTTGAGGAGAGATACGTCCTTAAGAGTGATCTTGTAGGTATCGTCAGAGTACTTGGTGACGTTCACCTGAGCTTCTGTTTCCTCTACAACCGGCTCTTCTCCGTCGTAAATGCGGAGGTTGCTTGTGTATGTCTTGTCAGAAGCCACTGTAGCAGCGTCCGGATTTGTACCGACTACGTAGTTGTATTCAGCGCCCTTGGCTACCATATAGAGCTTCTCTGCGCCGTCTGTATAAACAAGAGCAGTTACGTCGAAATCATCGCCGTCAACGTTGAGACTGCCAGTGTAGGTAGTGCGGTTCTTCTCTGTGTCAACAGTCTTGGTGAAACCAGAAGCTGTGTACTCTGCATCTTCCTGACCAACAATAGCAAGTGTCATGCTGATTGTCTCGTCTGTCATCTCCTTGATAGTAACCTTAGCCTGACCTACTGGTTCAGACACACCGTTAGCAACCATAGAGATAGCGTCTGTGAAGCTCTTCTCCTCCTTAACTGTTGGCTCTGCAGCTACAACATTGAGAGTTGCATCCCAAACGCCACCACCGTCAGAGAGGATGTCGTTTGAACCTCCAGGGAGGATGCAGTTCCAGTCGATCTTGAAGCGGATGCGGTATGTACCCGGCTCTGTAGGAGCTGTGAATGAAGGAGGATTAACGTTGCTACGATCGTCACCAGAAACAGAAGCACCGGTAGAGTTGTAGCCATTGCCATCGTTTACTTTCGGATTAGCAAGTGTAGTATAGAAGCTGTAGGCTACCAAGTCGGTGCCTGCCTGATCCCACTGGCCTTCCTTGTAAGAGAACTCGCCGTCGTTGTCGCGGTCGATGTAGATATAACCGTTCATCCACTGACCTGAGTAGTTGAACGAAGCTGTCAGCTCGCTGCCTGCCTCTACATTGAATACAGACGATGTGTGATCCTCGTAAGCTGCCTTTGAAGCGAATACGTTTACAGTCTGCTTGTCCTTGCCAGTCTGCTGGAGAGAGAAGCTGCTGAGGACACGGTCGTTACGTGAGTGGTAAGCTGTCTTGTCGAAGTTAACAGTGTACTTCTCTTTTGTCTCGCCGCCAGTCTCGCCACCGCCGGTAGAACCACCGCCTCCGAAACCTTCGTCAGTACCGAAGGTGTACTCAAAAGCATAGCCTACAACAGCGTTAAGAGCCAACTTACCCTTGAGAAGGGCGTAAGCCTTTGTCTCGTTGAACTTAACGAGGAGAGACTCACCTTTAAGAGAGAAACCACCAGCAGGAAGAGTTCCATTGGCAGAAACATTAGGGTTGCTTACTTCGATAGTAGTCAAACCGTCAGCGTCTGTTGTGCCTTCTACTCCGTCGCAGCTGAGGTCGCCCCAGTTTTCAAAACCATTCGTGCTGAAGTCGCAGCCACATGCGGTCACATTGTATGTGCCGTCAACGCGCTTTTCAACGGTGAGAGTACCTTCTGGCAAAGACTTCACATAAGGACTACTGCCCAAAGTCAGCTTGAAAGTAAGCTGATCAGTGTAGTCCGTAGCGAATGCCATTACGGTAACCATCAACATCGAAAGAAGAGATAAGATTTTCTTCATACTAAATCCTTTCTTTTTTGTTAATAAATTGTTATTAAATTAAGTGAACTATAATATTCTATATTTTAGTATGTATGCAGCATAGGGTTATCCGAATGCCGGATAATACTTACAATTTGTCTGTTCTTAGTCGTACTTTATATGCAAAGGTAGGAATAATTATCGTTTACACAATAAAAATAACGTTAAAATACTTATGTTTACGACATATTAATACAAAAAAAATCCCGACTCCGTTGCTGGAGTCGGGATTTTTTGTTTATCGGAAAGGGCGTGCGCCCTACCCTATAGTCTTAAAAAAGATTACTTAACGAGTACCTTCTTAACCTTGCCGTCAGCGGTGCGAACGATGTTCAGACCCTTCTGGAGCTTAGCAATCTGTACGCCGTCAACAGTGAAGAGCTGTGCCTCGCCGTTAGCAACCTCAGCGTTGATTGTGCTGATGCCGTCGGTAACCGGCTCTACAACCTCGAGAGTAGCGTCGTAGATACCACCACCGTTGTTGAGGATAGAGTTACCAGTAGCTACGCTACCACCTGCGTCGATGTTATCCCAGTCTACCTTGAAGCGGATGCGGTATGTACCCGGTGTGGTAGGAGCTGTGAATGCAGGCATCGGGTTAACGTTGCAGTTGCTTTCTACAGCCTCGCCCTTAGAGTTCTGATCCTTATAGTAGCTGTAAGATACTACCTCTGTGCCAGTCTGGTCAGCGCCGTCGGCGTTGAATGAGAACTGCTTGTTGTTGTCGAGGTCGATGTATACGTAACCGTGCATCCACTCGCCAACGTAACCGATAGAAGGTGTTACCTCTGAACCTGCCTCAACAGTGAACTTCTGGTCTGTGAGGTCCTCATAACCGTTCATTGTCTTGCCAAACTCGATAGTCTGCTTATCCTTGCCAGTCTGCTGGAGAGAAACAGATGTAGAGTAGCGTGAAACGTGGTTCTGCTTAGCGTCCTTGTCGAAGTTGATAGCGTAGTCTTCAACCGGTGGCTCTGGAGTCTCAACCTTCTCGCCGAATACGATGTCAGCCCAACCGTAAGCAGAGCCGAAGAATACACCGAACTTAACAACAGTCTTGCCTGCGTCCTCGTCCTGAGTACCCTCGAAGTTGCGGATGTCAGACTCGGCGCCTACGATTACACCAAGAGCGTTGTTCTCTGTAGCGCGTACCCATGTACCCTTTGTTGCTTCAGTAGTGAGAATGGTTGTGTAGTCCTCAGGATTCAAAGAAGCCTGTACGCCAGAGATTGCGAAGTCGCCGATAGTGTTACCGTTGATTACAACGTCCTTGAATGTCAACTTAGCGGTAGACGCAGACACCATTGTGATGTCGAGCTTTGCATTCTCGATGTTAACCGGATCAGATTCGCCGAACTTGATGTTAGCCCAGTCGGTGATTGTCTCGGTTGTCGGGATGAAGATTTCCTTGCCGAAGCCGAGTTCATAAGTGTAGTCGGACATGCCACCGAGTACAACTGTGAACTTAGCAGCAAGCTGACCGTTTTCTACCTCGCCGCTCATTGTTACGTCGGCAGCATAGTTTGACCAGTCTCCGCCGGCAGCAATTACGCCAGCAGCATTCTCTGCTGTAAGCTTCAGTACGCCGTCTACTTCCTCGCCGTTAGCCTGGAATACGATCTTGCCTACTGTGCCAGCGTTTGCAAGGTCCATATCAGAGAACTCTGGGAGAGTAACCTCGTACTTGCCCTCGCCCTTAGCGAGAACTGTTACCTCTGCGTTTTCGTAAACCTTGTGGTCGGCGTCGCGAACGATTGTGAGGTCGTTATTGTAAACAACTGCCTTCGGAGTCTCAGGCTCTGTTGTCTCTTTCCAGTCGAGAGAGACTACCTTGATGTATTTGTAGAATGCCTGGCTGAACTTAGGAGACTCACCGCTACCGATGAGGATAGTGTTGCTTGCGAAGAGCTCGTCAAGAACGTAAGGAGCCATCTTAACCTCACCGTTAACCTTCAGACCCTCAGCCTTAGAGATTTCGAACTTAGCGAGGCAGTCAGCAACGTCCATGCGACCGGTGTTGTTGTTACCAGCGCCGTCCTTGGCGAAGAAACCAGACATCTGCTTTACAGACTGCTGGCAGTACCAGTGCATTGTGCGGTATGTGCTTGTCTGGAATGCAGCGAAGCTATCGCCAGTAGTCATAGCAAGGATATCCTTGTCGTCACCACCGTTAGAGAAGTCGATAGAAGCAACGATCTTCTGCTTGTCCCAGTTGATAGTAGCTGTCTTAGAGAAGCCAGTGCCGTCAGCCTGGTAGTTCTCCCAGAGTGTTACGTCCTCAGGCTCAGCCGGAGCTACGTAGTCGGGATCCTCACCGAATGCGAGAACTGTTCCGTCAGTTGCTGTGAGAGTCATGTAAAGCTTCTCTGCCTCATCCTTTGTGTAGCGGAGAGCCTTAACAGCGAAGTTTGTGCCCTGGAAGTTAGTTGTACCAGTGTATGTGATGCGATCCTTCTCGTCTGTACCCTTTACGAGGTCTGTAGACTCAACGTTCATCTCTGAGAAGGCGAGAGACATGCTGATAGTGTTGTCAGACATCTCCTTGAGAGTTACGGTAGCGTCGCCCATTGCGCTCGGAGTACCGTCAGCGAGTGAATAGAGCTTGTCGGCATACTGCTTCTCGAAGGTTACAGTTACCTCAGGCTCTGTCGGCTCTGTCCAGTCCTTGTCAACTACCTTAACGTAGTTGTATGTAGCGTGTGAGAGGATGTTATTGCCCTCACCAGTGCCCATAACTACTGTTGACATAGCGAAGAGGTCTGCAAGCTGCGCTGCAGTGATTCGTGTTGCGCCGTCTACGATGAAGCCATTAGCCTTAGAGATCTCAACCTTGATAGGGTTGCCCTCATCAAACTTGCCAGTGTTGACTGCACCTGCACCGAAGTAGCACTGGAGCTGCTTGTCTGCAGAAGTGCGATACATGTGGAGGTTGCCAGCCCATGATGTGCCGTCTGTACCGAGGCCGATGATGTGCTCGCAGCCAGTTGTACAAGTAGCTGTGCTGATAGACATAACGATCTTCTGTGTATCCCAATCTACTGGGATGCTCCAGTTGAAGTTAGTGCCATCGCCTACGAAGTCAACCTTCTCGAAAGCAGCCGGCTTCTCGTCGCCGCCAGTTGAACCACCGCCAGTAGACTCGAAATCGTTAACACCGAATTCAGCAGAGATAGTAGACTTGTAATAAGTTCCAATCTTTGCCGAGAATTTAGCGTATGCTTTTTCTGCATTGAACTTAGCAAAAAGAACGCCATCTGAAGCCTCTTTCAAGCCAAGAGCACAATTTTCTACTGATGCTGACAAGTTAGAAAGGTCGATAGTTGTAACACCATTCTCTGTGGTACCAGCAACATTGCTGAATGTGTATGTACCATAGTTGTCTGTGTAATTGCCATCAACATTGATGACATCCTTAAATGTCACATTAAATGTGTTGTCGCCATTGTCAGTGATTGTAAGAACTGCATCGTCCGACTCGGTGGAGGGCATACTTCCGAATGTAACGGTGCGATGTCCTGTGTAGTCGGTTGCAAACGCGGTAAGCGTCATCACTAACAAAGCAAGAAGAGATAAGATTTTTTTCATACTAAATCCTTTTCTTTGTTTGTTAATAAATTGTTATTGAATTAAGTTAATTAAAAATTTCTGTTTTAGTAATAATCGGTTTTGCGCGATTTCTTTAGTTTGTTTATTCGGTCTTCTTAGGTCTTTAGATTATGGTTTCTTAGATTGTAGTACGGCGCTATTTTCAGCGCACGTTGTATGGTGCGCAACGCCCTTTTGGCACTACACACTCCATCTTCGGTGCAAATTTAGTAAAAATTTGGATAGTGGCAAAGTATTTTCCACTTTTTTATGTCTTTGAAGCTGAATAGGTTGGCTTAAAGGGCGCATCGATTGAGCTTTACACCTTATTATTATATTAAAGGGCAGACAGAGTATGTTCTGTTACAAAACTTCTGTAGGCGAAAATATCTACCATATCTCCCAGCAACGGCGCAACGTGCACATTATGAACGGAATAAGGGCTGGCAGATTCTCCTCTGAGCGGGTTATCTCCCAGCCTATCTACCAGCCTATCTACCAGCCATATTACAGCTTGAATGGATTAAAAGCGGATTTTGATTGAATGGATTAATAACGGATTTTGATTGAATGGATTAATAACGGATTTTGATTGAATGAATTAACAACGGATTAAACGGATTGAACGGATTCGTTGGCTGCGTAATATTAACAACGGATTAAACGGATTAAACGGATTCTGTTGCTTACAAAAATCAGATGTTGCTTGCGGCGGAGGCCGGAGACCTCCGCTACGGATAACGACATCCGTTTAATCCGCTGTTCAACATACGCACCCAAAATCCGTTTAATCCGATTAATCCGTTGTTAAATATACGCACCAAAAATCCGTTTAATCCGATTAATCCGTTGTTAAATATACGCACCAAAAATCCGCTTAATCCGTTGTTAAACACAACATCATAAATTCGTTGTTCATAAAAAGAAAGCGGTGCGGGCTGCATAGCACCCCGTACCGCTTATAGTATTAATCAACGAGTTATAATTAATCAGCGAGCTTAGCCTTGATGAACTCGCGGTTGAGGCGAGCGATGTTGGCGATAGACTCGTTCTTCGGGCACTCAGCCTCGCAAGCGCGAGTGTTGGTGCAGTTTCCGAAGCCGAGCTCCTCCATCTTGGCGATCATTGCCTTTGCGCGCTTAGCAGCCTCCGGGCGGCCCTGCGGCAGGAGAGCGAGCTGGCTCACCTTAGAGCTTACGAAGAGCATTGCCGAGCCGTTCTTACATGCAGCTACGCAGCAGCCGCAGCCGATACATGTAGCGCAGTCCATAGCCTCGTCAGCGTCTTCCTTCGGGATGAGGATGGCGTTAGCGTCCTGCGGCTGACCGGTACGAACGCTTACATAGCCACCTGCCTGCATGATCTTGTCGAAAGCAGTGCGGTCTACCATGCAGTCCTTGATTACGGGGAACGCTGCTGAGCGCCACGGCTCAACGGTGATTACGTCGCCGTCGTTGAACTTACGCATGTAGAGCTGGCATGTGGTAGCGCCCTGGTTCGGTCCGTGTGGGTGACCGTTGATGTAGAGTGAGCACATACCGCAGATGCCCTCGC
>ULYE01012205.1_pt1 | contig 22881 bp, 14 predicted proteins | sample 1961921 | NCBI WGS metagenome assembly ULYE01 (sample SAMEA4835856, study PRJEB28245) | human gut metagenome | biome: gut microbiome; material: fecal sample | place: Denmark | collected 2008 | reverse complement strand
ACGTATGGGACGGAGCGCAGCAAGTGAACGATATGCGCCTCTATGTATTCCGCCGTGATAAGAACAATACAGCTACAGGCGACGAAGCCTATACCTATTATATACCAGACGACCTAAAGGCTACTGGCAACACCTATTACTCCGTAACAGCCTTTGATAATAAGCAACCTTATTATCCTGCCAAACATAACAACAACCCCGAGGTTCATTCGTTTGAACTTACCACACCTCTCCCTCCAGGCTACTACTATCAGTTTCTGGCTATAGGAAGAGACGACAAATACGCCGACAACAACGATAAAGTGCTGGACCAACCAGACTTTACTCAAGATATAACCACATTGCAAGATGCCAAGATTGGCATCAAGTCAACAGCATTGCCCTCTACAGCTACGGCAACGCTAAAGTGTACCGAGTTCTTCTCGGGACATCTGCAAAACGAAGATACAAAGGTGGAGACACCTATACTTATAGAGAAGGGCGACGAACGCTTCAACTGCATACTGCCTGCCACACGCAATGTGGCTGGACTGATGGTATACGTCAAGAATATACCATCCTTGGTTGAGGCTAACACCTCTGCTGCAAGTACACTATTTTCTCCAACCAAACTATCGGTTGTGGTGACAGGCATAGACACCGAGACACTAATAAACTCGAAAGTTGCACCCGACGGCACAATACCTCTAAGTTATCGCACATTGGGCGAAATAGACCTCACAGCAGCCAATGGTTGGACTATAGATGCTACAGAGCAAGTGTTCAGACGTCCGGAAGACACAGAGAAGGGGTGGAGCGAGGACAGCTATATGATAAGCAACTTCATGATGCCTACACCTGTGGAGTCGATGGGAGAAAGCAAGAATGTGGACAAGTCGGAAGTTACGTTTATGCTGCGTTACTCTGACGGCACACACGAGCGATTTGACAATATAAAGAAGTCGACTGGGGCAGGCAACAAACTGAAGTTTGCTATAGAGGCAAATCATCTATATAGCTTAGGCGGTAAAAGCCTGAAGTCAGACAATCCCTACGACCTCAAGAAGCACTATGAGCCTATAATGGTGGATATGACCATCGACATAGAGCCTGCCTTTGAGAAGCGACACGATTTTACAACCGAATAATACAATATATACGATATATGCAGACATCTCTATATAGCATACGCAAGCCAATAATGGCAGCAGTCGTATGCCTCCTTCTGTCCGTTGCGACAGGATGTGGCAACGACGACGCGCTGCCCGACACTGGAGGTGCCAATACAGAGCAACCTACAGAAGGCGAGATATTGGTACCCATAACAATAGCATTGGGCGGATATGGCGAGGACGAGCAAGCTGCCGGCTTTACACGTGTGGCGCCTCCGGGAGCAGGTTCCGAATCGAGCGGCACCGATGACGGCATAGCCGAGACTTCGAGCATAGACGTTGTAAGGGTGATAGCCTTTAGGCGTAGAGAGCAGATGGTTGAGGATGAACCCGACAACTCTAAAGCAGAAGGTGGCGAAACCAATCCCTTTGAGTATGACCCCAACAATAGGATAGAGCTAACAACCTTCACAGAGGAAGACCGTGACGACATATTCTATCCCTCCTCTCCACACAAGCATCGTGTGGCTAAGGGACAGTTTGCCATGAGTCCGGGTTTCGAGTATCGCATTGTGGCTATTGCTTACAAGAAGAACGAGACTTGGCCCTATCCTTATTATGGAAGCAATATAGTGATGAGCGATGATATGCTCAACCTAAAGCCAGGCACAAAATACAGCGAATTCTGCGCAACATTTAATGCATTGCTGAATCCGCTGGAGAAGACCGACGACACAAACTGTTGGGCTGCCTATCTGCGAGTGACCGGATTGACACATTATTCTTATTCGCCTACAAACGGAAAGCACCTAAGTAGACGTCTAACCGTTATACCGCAGTTGTTCTATGGCACCATCTACACCAAGGGCGATGCCACAATGAACCCCGTATTCAGTCATAGCAAGTATGTGGGCGAAGGAGAAAACAAGACCTCCCTCGTTGGCACTCTATATAGAGGCATGGCAGAGGTGGAGGTAAACATCAAGAATGTAAAGAATGGTAACGCCACACCCCAGTGGTATTGCTTGCTTGCCGACAATGTGCTTACAAAGGTAAGTCTTACCAGCTACGACGACTTCAAGAAGGGTAGCGATCCGGTGGCAAGGTATTCTAAAACCGGAACCTATACCGCTGTGGCTTATCATGATGCCCAGAGCGAGAGCCTTGGCTCTATGATAACGCTCAAGGCATACCTACTGCCTGCCAAGACTCATATTGCTGTGAGAGTGGGCTATGACGATAATAAGCCTTACGTTGTTAACGGACAAGTAAAGGCTCAGGATGTGGTGTCGGCAGGAGGAGCCACAGGTGTAGTAGAGGTGGATGCCTTGGACGATGTGTTCTATCTTAAGCGCAATCATAAGTATGTCTTGACGTATGACGATGAGACAGGAAAGCTTTTTAACAGCGACCATCTATTGAACTAAGGCTGGCCACTCTCAATGCAACAATAAAAGATAATGACAGAATTATGAAACATCATTCTATTATCAGAAAATATATATACTTGCTGTTGGCTATGCTGCTTGCCATGCCAATGTCGGCTAAGATAGTGAAGCCAGTAGACGACTTGAGCAATCCTTATTTTGAGGATGTTGCAACGCGCGACTCGTTTATTAACTGCAAGAAACCCATCTGGACAAGCGACTGGAAAGACCTTCCAACCGATAATCCTAATGAGAACTTTGCCGACTTTGTGGATCATGAGAAGTATGGCAATATGAAGTTTCGCCGACTGCGCAACCGTCGTGCTCTGACTGGCGAGAGCTGCACCGTAAACAAGCTTATCAATGTTGTGGGTGTAGCCAGCTGGGCAAAGAACCTCGGAGCCATGACCGACGAGGATCTGGACAACTATGCAGAGATTAATGCCGTGGTTAAGGCGGGCGTAACCGTAGACCCTATGGTGAGCATAAGGGATATGGACAACTACTATGCCAAAGGCACCGTTGCAGGTTTTGCCATTGTTGCCGGTTCGGGCAGCAGCGTGTTGAGTCTGGAGATAATCAAGGCATTGTCCATAGGTTTTTATCGCGACGGACATCTGCTTGGTGTACGCCCCGTAAGAGAGGGTCAGGACGGTACTGGACTTACGCTGAAGTTGCTGCAGATACCAGGCTCTAATGATGTGTGTGCAGTGCTTACTGCCGAGAGCGAGTGGTTGTTTGACGAGATAAGTCTCGACTGCTCGGGTGGTGTGCAAGCCAATGTTGTCAATTTGTATAAGGTAAAGTATGCCTTTGTAGGCGAAGCCAACGAGTTTACCATAACCGATGGCGGTGTGCAGAAGTACAACTCCTTCTATGACGGCGAGAAGAAGCTGGATACAAAAATAAACATGAAGGGTTGGAATGCCGTACTTCTTGGTCTGCCTTTTCCCTTTCTGAGTTCAGAGGTAAAGAAGATGACTAACGACGACCTTGAAGATGCCGCCGCCATAACCCCAATCCTAAGCGTTGGCTACCAGGGTGGTGCCAAGTTTATGATGAACAATGCCACGGACCCTAAGGCGGAAGCCTTTGAGGCAGGTGTGGAGGTTGGCTACTGTTATACAATGGATGCTCTACTTACGCTTAAGGCAGGTGCATGGGTAAGCATCTTGCTATTCGACCGCAATGGCAAGAAGGTGCAAGAGGAGACTATATCAGCACAGGTCTTGGGTCTGTCGCTTATACAGGCAGGCAAGGGAACGGTTAGCGTCAAGTCGAAGGTGCCATTTTCGGGCTGCGAGATAAGGTTCCTCACGGTGCTAAGTGTCGATTTAGGTGGTATAGGCATACACTATGGCTTTGTCAAGGCGCCAGCCGATGTGTCACATCGTTGTCTCATCAATCCTACGATAAGCAGCAATATCTGTGCATCGCAGACATCTTTCAAACTACGCTCTAACGAACATGTCAGCGTTACGTGGACGCTTGTGGATGCCTGGTCAATAGGTCCATCTCCAAAGAACATCCTTGCCAGTACCAATGTTAAGGTGACACCCGACGGCAATGTAACCAATCTTGAGCCAGGCATATACACATTCAGAGCAACGGCGCAGGACGGATGCTACGACGAGACAACAATAACCGTGGGCGGATTCTTTGAACAAGACAATCAGTGTGGCAAACCTATGGTAAATACCGAGGGCAGCGAACCACAGTATGATATTTCGAAGATATACGACACGTCGGGTGCGCTGCTTTCCATTTCGTGGACAGAGAATAAGGAGAACATCTTGACAAGTAGCACCAAGACATACGCCAGATATGTTGGTGGTTTAGGACTTGCCGACAATTTGCACATCATTGGCGTTCGTCGCAAGCAGGGACTGATGTATGATGCCAATCCCGTTAGGTATGAAGGCGAGGACGACGATGCCTACAAACAGCGCGTACGTCCTAAGCGTGTGGGCTTTGTGGTAGAGGCAAGCGCCAAGGTTCTCAACCTTCAGGCGTTGCAGTTCTTGCAGATACGTTGCTATCATGAAGGCAAGGAGGTGTACAGACATCTGATAGACGAGAACAACGCCATTAGTGCCGATGTGGCTGGAGCCGACAGAGTGCAGAAGATAAGATACTCTATTGAGATACCTGACAAGGTGAAGAACAAGCCAATGCAGGTGGACGAGATACAGCTATGGAAATGTGGCGTGCTGGACCTTAGTGGCTCCGAACTTCGTATATATTATGCCTTTATTGAGGATGCTTCGGCAGATTGCTCGTCGCCATTGGCTTGTGGCAGTCTGGTGTTGTCCAACAAGAATACGCATACCACAATAAATGCCGATGCTACCGTGTTTGGCGCAGGCGTTGCTGTCATTGCGCTGGACGACAATCTTAGCCATCTTGTGGACGACGACCTCGACACATATATGGCTATCAACAACACTGTGACTGTGGGAACAGGACAGACCATCGCTGTACGCATGGGCAGGAAGCTCGACTATCACCATCAGTTGGGCATAGTAATTGACAACAAAACATTCCTTGCTGCTGTGGAGGTGGTCAAATGGCTTAAAGTGTATACCTATAGAGACGGCAAGCCTACGGGAGAGAAGTTTACCGACTGGAGTGTAATTGGTGCCGATGTTGCTGGATATGGTGACAAAAACATCCTCTTCTTCCAACCCAAGATGACATACGATGAGGTGCGCTTTGATGTGGCAAACATCGTTGGAGCCTTGAAGGTGCAGAAGTTCTACGGAATGGTTGTGCGTGGCGACATCAACAACAATGGCATACCCGACTGCAAGGACGATTGTTCGTGTGTGCCAGGCGTTGACGATATAAAGGTTAATAGTGTGTGCGTGGGCGATATTGTAAATGTATCGGCAACTGGCAACACGGGTACTAAGTATTATCTATACTTTGGCGACAAGCATGCTGGCACCAATGGTGTGGTGGAGATAGAATCGACATCCGATACCTACGACAATATACAGTATAGCTACACCACGGTAGAGCCTGGCGAATATCAGTTGTCGTTCTTTGATGGTAGTGGCACACCACTTTCGTCGGTAGTATACAAGGTGCATCCATTGCAGACACGCTGGCTTACTACAGCTACTACAGCCGACTGGAACAAATGGGACAACTGGAGCAACGGGTCGCCCTATTGCTGCACCAATGCTATCATATCGTCGGATGCAAAGATATTCCCTGTGTTGGGAACGGTCAATCAGCCTGCCGACTACTGCTGTAAGGACATCTTCTTCGAGCCACGTTCGGCGGTGGACAACACTCCATCGCTCAACTATCGCAAGGCTTGGGTGGAGTTGGAGCTTATGCCAAACCGCTACTACAACCTCAGCGCACCGCTTAAGCAGATGTATACAGGCGACATGTTTGTACCCAAGGATGCCTCGGCAAAATACTTCGAGCCGCTGACAGAAGGCAACTGCCTGGAGAACCGATTTGATCCGAGCATATATCAGCGTCTATGGAAGACAACAGTAACAGGCAAGATAGTGGTGAAGAACCGCAAGGGAGGCTTGGTCTTGAAGGATGAAACTCTTGGTGTGGTGGACGGCGAGTGGTCGCACAACTTCAATGCTGTGGCACGACCTTATGGCTATGGCGAAGGCTTTGGTTTATGGGTGGACAATGGCTCTTTGCCCGAGGCTCAACCATTCCGCATACGTCTGCCCAAGGAGCACGCAAAGTACTTCTACTATACCGACTACGATCAGGAGAAAGTGAGTGACGAGACCCTGCCAAAGAAGGTGGAGGACGCATATCGCTTTGTATACGAGGAAGATAACGAGGATAACAAGACGTTGGAGTATAAATACAAGCAAGGTGGCGAGGATATAACAGAGAACCGAACTGTATATGTAGGTCAGAGTCAATACACCATTACGCTTAAGGCAGATGAGCCAACCAACACCTTCTTGATGGGCAACCCATTTATGAGTCGTGTCAACATTAAGAAGTTCTTTGAAGGCAACAGCAATGTGGGTAGTATAAGGGTAGAGACACCAGAGGACGAGCAGACCATAACCAAGGTAGGCGACAATATAGTGTCGACGGGTAGCTTGACAAATATAGAGCCAATGCAGTCGTTCTATGTCAACACTAATGGCGATGCAAGCACAGAGGCGCTTCTTGTCTTCACCCCGGATATGATAGGTGGCGTAAAGAAAGCGGCTGATAATGGTGAAACTGGCAAGGACGAGGCTGGTAGTGGCGAGAAACCCAAGGCTTTGCGTGTATGTGTTGAGAGTATGAAGACCAAAAGTAAGTCGGCTTCGCTTTTGATGCTGCCAATGTCTACATCTGATGATGATGTTGCCGTTGCCACGCTTATGGACGGCGAGGTTAAGCCCAACGTCAAGGTGTTCGGTGTAAGCAACAGCAATGCCTACGACATTATGCCACTGCACGATGTGGTACCGTTGGGAATATATCTAAATGGTAAGGACAGTATAAGCATCGAGCTTAGGCCTGCCTACGCAATGGATGCCGACGAGTATGTGCTGCACGACAACCTTACCGGGGAGGATTATAAGGTAGGCTCGAGTGTGGTAGTAGCTAACGCCGAGACGTCTTTAGGCCGATTCGTAATAAGGAAGCGTGGATATGCCGATGAACCTTCTTCCAACTTGTTCGATGGCATCAGCATTATGCAGGAGGGACAGTTTGTCGTTGTAAGGTCTGTGGCAGACAATCTTAAGAGCATTGAGATTCGCGACATCGCAGGTAGACAGATAGACAAGGCACAAGCCGAAGCTTCGTCGCAACTGCGCGTCAAGATAGCCTCTGGTATAAATATCATTAATGTGGAAACAGCTTCAGGCAAGAGCCGAAGCTATAAGATGATGTTCAATTAAAGCAAAAGGGAGAGTAGACATTCGGTCCACTCTCCCTTTTGCTTTATTGCTAATATTTCACAGTTTGTTCCCCTTTTCGCACAAATTGTCCACCATGCTTATAAGTATTTTCTTTAATTTTGCCGAATAAAATATAAGTAACTGTTGTTATTAATAAAACCTAATTAAAGAAAACCTCAACCTCAAAACAATGAACAAAGGTCTAAAGCTTATTTTGTTCTTGCTTATGTTGCCCTTGGCGATAGTCTCGGCAGCTGGTAAGAAGCCTATTGGTGAGAAGCAGATGTCGGCTTATCTTATGGTGTTTCACCGTGACGATACGCATAGCTTGTATATGGCTTTGAGTCGTGACGGCTACCATTTCACAGCTCTTAATAATGCGCAGCCCGTTATCAGTGGCGACACTATAGCCGAGCAGCGTGGTGTGCGCGACCCGCATATATACCGCGGACCCGATGGCGCCTTCTATCTTGCCACCACCGATCTGCACATCTATGCCCAACGCGAGGGCAAACGGTCTACCGAGTGGGAGCGTGATGGTGCCACATACGGCTGGGGCAACAACCGCGGACTGGTGCTCATGAAGTCGAACGACCTTATCCTCTGGACGCACACTGTGGTAAATATCAACGAGATGTCGCCCGAACTTGCCGATATAGGATGTGCCTGGGCACCAGAGACCATATACGACGAGAAGGCGGGCAAGCTGATGATTTACTTCACTATGCGCCATAAGAATGGGCCAAACAAGCTCTATTATGTGTATGCCAACAACGACTTCAACCGTATAGAGACCGCTCCAAAGCTGCTCTTCGAATATCCCGACACCAAGATTACAGCCATTGACGGCGATATATGCTACGCTCAAGGCAAGTATCACCTCTTCTATGTGGCTCACGATGGCGAGCCTGGCATCAAGCAAGCCACATCGGATAGCATCAACAGCTGTTGGCAGTACGACCCGGCATGGTGCGACCCTGAGCCCACGGCTTGCGAGGCGCCTACCGTATGGAAGCGCATTGGCGAGGATAGATGGGTGCTGATGTACGACCACTATGGCCGTGAGGTGCACAACTTTGGATTTGTAGAGACCACCGACTTCAAGACCTTCCGTCCTCTTGGCCACTTTAACGAAGGCACTATGTTTGCCACCAACTTCGATCAGCCTAAACATGGAGCCGTGGTGCATATCACGGAGAAGGAAGCTAAGCGATTGGAGAAAAAGTATAAAACAAATAAACATTAATAATTAACAGCTTCACCTACCCTTATGAAGACATTTATTACCTTTGCTCTTGCTGCCCTATCTCTCTGCCCATTGCAGACCTATGCGCAGCAGAACCCAATTTTACCCGGCTTCCATGCCGACCCAGAGATTGTGTATAGCAACCTAACCAACCGCTATTACATCTATTCCACCACCGACGGCATGCCCGGTTGGGGTGGTTACACCTACCAGTGCTTCTCGTCTGCCGACCTTAAGGAGTGGCGCGACGAGGGCGAAGTGCTTAATGCCAAGAACGGACAGATACCCTGGGCCAACGGCAATTTGTGGGCGCCTGCCATTCAGGAGGTTAAGACGGGCAAGGGCAAGTATCGCTATTACCTATATTATAGTGTCAACCCCAAGGCTGGTGGTGGCAAGGAGATAGGTGTAGCAGTAAGCGATAGTCCTACCGGTCCGTTTGTCGACCATGGCAAGTCGATAGTAAACACAACTCCCAAAGGCTGTAACGGACAGCAGATAGATGTCGACGTCTTTGTCGACCCACGCTCAAAGAAGCCTTACCTATATTGGGGCAACGGATATATGGCTGGTGCCGAGCTGCAAAAGGATATGACCACCATTAAGCCACAAACCCTCAAAGTGCTAACCCCAAAGGGCGGTACACTCGACGACTATGCCTATCGCGAGGCTCCATACGTGTTCTATCGCAACGGACTGTACTACTTTATGTGGTCGGTCGACGATACAGGCTCTGCCAACTATCATGTAGCTTACGGTACGTCTAAATCGCCTCTCGGTCCCATTACCGTTGCGAATGACCCTATCGTGATAAAGCAAGACCCCAAGCACAGCATTTATGGCACAGCACACAACTCGGTTGTCAATGTTCCTGGAACCGACGATTGGTACATTGTATATCATCGCATAAACAAGTACTTTATATATGCCGACGAGCAACCGGGCATACATCGTGAGGTATGTATCGACCGACTGGAGTTTAATGCCGACGGAACCATTAAGCCCGTAACTCCTACGGATGCCGTTGCAAACAAGGATGGCTCTATCGACCTCATTGTCAAAGGCAATCCGCTCTTTAAGCACGTTCACACAGCCGATGCTGCCGCATACGTTGAGGGCGACACTCTCTGGCTATTTGCCGGACACGACGAGGACGACGCACCGCGCAACGAGTATAAGATGAACGACTGGCTTACCTTCTCTACCACCGACCTCAAGCACTGGCATCAGCACCCTGTGGGTCTTGACATCTCTGCCTTTAAGTGGGCTGAAAGCAAGCAGGCATTTGCCGGACACGTTACCAAGCGCAACGGCAAGTACTACTGGTACGTGTCTACCAACTGGTGTGGCATAGGTGTGGCTGTAAGCGATAAGATAACGGGTCCGTATAAGGACGCTCTTGGCAAGCCGTTGCTCACCAATAAGGATTGCCGTGGCTCTAAGCACAGCTGGGCTTGCATCGACCCTGCTATCTTTATCGACGACGACAATACACCTTATATAATATGGGGCAACCGCCAGTGTTATATAGCCAAGCTCAAAGACAATATGATAGAGATTGACGGCGACATCCATCAGCTCGACCTTGGCGACCAATTCCCCTTCACCGAGGCTCCTTGGGTGCACAAGCACGAGGGCAAGTACTATCTGACATACGCCGTTAGTTGGCCCGAACGTATGGGTTATGCTATGAGCGACAACATCATGGGGCCGTGGAAGCCAATGGGGTTGATAGACGGCATTGCTGGCAATAGCAATACCACCCACCCCTCTATCGTCAAGTTTAAGGACCAGTGGCTATACTTTACACACGATGGTTCGCTGCATGGAGGCCACTCGTATAAGCGTAGCGTGGTGATGAAGAAGTTGGAGTATAATAGCGACGGGTCGATTAAGCCCATTGACAGTACACCGAGCATTGTAAAATAAATAATATTCAGATAAAATGAAGTCTTTTATCTTAACCACTACATTCATCGTGGCTGCATCAGCCACGGTGTCTGCCAAAACAAACAATCAAAAGGTATTAGCTACAGGCTATCCTTACACTCAGGTGCCTTTTACAAGCGTAAAGATAGAGCACAACTCATTTTGGGGAGCGCGTCTTAAAGCTGCTCGCGAAGTAACAGTGCCACTTGCCTTCTCCAAGTGCGAGAGCGAGCACCGCTACAAGAATTTCGACATGGCAGCCTACACACTTAAGCATCCGGGACATCCGGGCTTGCAGACACCAGAGTGGGACGTTGCTAAGTTTATGGGATTCTCCTTCGACGATACCGACGTGTACAAAACTATCGAAGGTGCAAGCTATATCTTGCAGACATATCCCGACAAGAAGCTTAAGGCTTATATCGACAGTGTGCTCAATGTGGTAGCTGCCGCACAAGAGCCTGATGGCTATCTATATACAGCCCGCACTATCAACCCAGAGCATCCACACGCATGGTCGGGCAAGAAGCGTTGGGTTAAGGAAGAAGATTTGAGTCATGAGCTATACAACCTCGGTCACATGGTAGATGCAGCTTGCGCTCATTATCAAGCTACTGGTAGCCACAAGTTTATTGACATAGCTCGTCGTTATGCCGACTGCGTGTGCCGTGAGGTTGGTTCGGCATCGGGCAAGACAACCGTTGTGCCAGGTCATCAGATAGCCGAGATGGCTCTTGCCCGTCTCTATACCCTTACTGGCGAGAAGCGCTATCTTGACGAGGCAAAGTATCTGCTCGACTTCCGTGGCAAGACTAGTTTTCGCAATGCTTACTCGCAGAGCCACAAGCCAATCCTTGAGCAAGACGAGGCTGTAGGCCATGCCGTTCGTGCAGGATATATGTATGCAGGTATTGCAGACGTTGCAGCTCTTACAAAGGATTCGGCCTACATCAAGACTGTAGACCGCATCTGGCAGAACATATACGGCAAGAAGGTATATCTCACTGGTGGAGTAGGGGCGCGTCATACAGGCGAGTCGTTTGGCAACAACTACGAGTTGCCCAATATGACTGCCTACAACGAGACCTGCGCCGCTATCTCTATGGTATATCTCAACGAGCGTATGTTCCTCCTGCATGGCGAGAGCAAGTACATCGACTGCCTTGAGCGCACATTATATAATGGCGTAATATCGGGTATGAGTATGGATGGTGGTCGTTTCTTCTACCCCAATCCGTTGTCGAGCGATGGCAAGTTTGCCTTCAATGCCGACAACAACACAACCCGCCAGCCGTGGTTCGGTTGCGCTTGCTGCCCAAGCAATCTGTGCCGTTTTATCCCGTCGGTACCGGGTTACCTCTATGGTGTTAAGGACAACAACATCTACGTCAACCTCTTTGCTGCCAACACCTCAACCATACAGGTGGGTGGCAAGGATGTGGTGCTTGAGGAGTCGACACAATATCCTTGGGACGGCGACATACAGATACGTGTAGCCAAGTCGGCTGCCAAGAATGTCAATCTCTTGGTACGTATCCCGGGTTGGGTTCAGAACCAGGTTCTGCCAAGCGACCTCTACAAGTACAGCGACACAGCCAAGCCTGCCTACACCGTAAGCATCAATGGCAAGAAGGTTGATGCCGACCTTGCAGCCAACAAGGGCTATCTGCCTGTAAAGAATATAAAGAAGGGCGATGTTGTGCGTATACATTTTGATATGCCCATTCGCACCGTTGTAGCCAACAAGAATGTTAAGGCCGACGAGGGCAGAGTAGCAGTAGAGCGTGGTCCGATAGTTTATTGTGCCGAAGCAGCCGACAATCAGGGCGAGCCAGTGCTTCGTGCCGTTATGAGCAAGCAACCGTCGTTCGACCTTGTAGACAACTACAAGATACAGAACACCGAGACCAAGGGTGCGCCAGCCTTTGCTGTTAAGGCAATAACCACCCAGGCTCAGATGCTTGAGGATGCTGCTAATGGTGTATCGGTTAAGAGCCAGAAGCTAACCCTCATTCCTTACTATGCTTGGAACCATCGTGGCGCCAACCAAATGAATGTTTGGTTTGTACAGTCGCTAAAGATGTTGGATAAGTAATTAGTAGGCCTCTCTATACTTGTTTTCCTCCTTATCCTCGAGCATTGATAGGTAGCTTTGGTAGCGCGATGCGGCTATGTAGTGTTCTTCTACAGCCTTAAGCACCGCGCAACCAGGCTCGTGGGTATGGGTGCAGTTGTTGAAACGGCAGTCCTTCGAGAAGTGGAAGATATCCTTGAAGTAGCTTGTAAGCTCCTCTGGCTCTATGTCGAAGGTGCCGAAGCCCTTGATGCCCGGAGTGTCGATAAGGTAGCCACCCTCTGGCAGCAACAACATCTCGCTGAAGGTGGTGGTGTGCATACCCGTGTTGTGGGCGTCGGATATGGACGATGTGCGCAGGTTGGCACCCGGCAGGATATAGTTGATGAAGGTCGACTTGCCCACACCGCTGTTTCCGCTAAGCAGCGTAATCTTGTCCTTAAGCATAGGCTTAATGGCATCCATGCCGTAGCCGGTAGTGGCAGATACGGCTATGCACTTGTAGCCAATGGTTTCGTAGAGCTTCATCATCATGTCTTGATAGTGGCTCTCCTCGTCCGACAGCAAGTCGGTCTTGTTGAACACAAGCACGGTTGGTACGCTGTAAGCCTCAGCAGTGGCAAGGAAGCGGTCTATAAAGATGGTGCTTGTCTGCGGATAGTTTACAGTTACGATAAGGAATGCCTGGTCTACATTGGCTGCAATGATGTGGCTCTGCTTGCTAAGGTTTTGCGACTTGCGTATGATGTAGTTGCGTCGGTCGCAGATGGCGGTTATGAAGGCGGTGCCTTCCTGGTTGCGCACTATCTCCACGATGTCGCCTACAGCTACCGGGTTGGTGCTGCGTATACCTTTCAGTCGAAAGTTGCCCTTAATCTTGCAGTCTACTATCTGGTTGTCGTCGGTACGCACGGTGTACCAGCTGCCGGTGTTCTTTATTACTAATCCAGTCATTATTTAAAAGTAAAAGAGTAAAAGGAGTAAAAAAGCTGTTTAAAAGTAAAAGAGTAAAAAAGTAAAAGAGTAAAAAGAGCAGTTTTACTATAAGCCACGCTTTTTACTTTTTTACTTTTTTACTCTTTTACTTTTATTAGACTGTCATAATTTCCTTCTGCTTAGCAGCGAGAAGGTCTTCTACCTTCTTAACAAACTTGTCGTGTATCTTCTGCAACTCGTTCTCGGCATCCTTCTCAAGGTCCTCAGACAGTCCGTCCTTTATGGCCTTCTTCAGTTTGTCCTTAGTTTCCTGGCGTGCGTTGCGGATTTCCACCTTTGTGCGTTCGCCAATCTTGTTGCACTGCTTGACAAGCTCCTTACGGCGTTCCTCTGTAGGCTGTGGTATGCCCAAACGGATAATCTCGCCGTTGTTCTCTGGAGTAATGCCTACGTCGCTGTCCATAATGGCCTTCTCAATCTCGCGAATCTGCTTCTTGTCGAAGGGACGGATAGCGATAGTACGTGGGTCGGGAACGGTGACGTTGGCCACCTGGTTAAGCGGAACCATAGAGCCCCATGAGCTCACCTTCACTCCGTCGAGTATTGCTACGTTGGCGCGTCCGGCACGGATGCGGGCAAGCTGCTCCTCAAGGTACATGGCACCCATCTCCATGCGCTCCTCAGCACCACCTAATGTTTCTTTTACGTCTATCATAATTATTGTAGTATTAGTTTTCTTTATCTATATCACTTCTGTACTTTTGAAAGCTACAGTATTACTTTGCAAATTTACAGAAAATACTTGACAATATTATATCTTTATGAGGAAAAAAACTACTCCTAATATATGATGTCCCCCAAAAATGTCTACTTAAAGTGCGAAGCGGTAGCCTGCACTTATGGTGAAGACGCGGTTCTTGGGTCCCTTGTAGTCGCCAATCTGCTGCACTGGGGTCAAGCCGAAGTGGTAGCGTGCGTCGATAATGACGTTGGAGAACTCGTAGCTCAAGCCAACGGGTATGGAGAAGCACACGCTCTTCATTGTGTTGTTGAGCTTCTGGCTTACCTCCTCGGGCTGTGTCGGGGCAAACTCGCCGTCGTCGTTTTTGGTGTATTTGGTCATGGTGTATTTTAGTTTGCCCGACAATGCTAATCCCATCTGTACACCTGCCTTTACTGCCAAGCCCGGAGCTATGTAGGCATTGAGGGTCAGGGGGATGTTGATGTAGTCGAGTTGTGTAGAGAGGTCGCTGTATCCGGTTCCGCTGGTGGAGCTTGATGTTGTGCTGTTTTGCACCTGGCTGTTCTTGTAGTTGCATCCATGCTGTGCATAGTAGGCGCCGAGCGTTACCGAGTAGTTGGGCAAGAACTGGTAGTCTATGTCTACACCGCCCATAAATGTGGTGCGGTAGCGTGATGAGAGGGGTGTGTCTATGGCATCAACGGCAATGATTTCGTCGTTGGGTAGGGTAGACATGCTTAGTCCCACTCTTGGTATGATGGATATTGTGCCAGCCTTGGGTTGCTGTGCCATTGCCGTAGCAGATAAGGCAAAAGCGGCAAGCGATAGAAATAATCTGTTCTTCATATTGTTGTGAGTTTTGTTTACACCTTATTATATATAGTTTATAATATAACGCATAGAATGAGTGATTATTGTATAGTAGTAACGGTGCAAAGACAAAAAAATGTGTCCTCGGACCTCCCGGTCCAAGGACACATCCGTGTTAGTATATTTGTTGACAAGAAATTAGTCTTTGTTGCTGCGTTTACGAGCAAGATGGTCGAGAGTAATCTTGCGCATACGGATGCTCTTCGGAGTAACCTCCACAAGCTCATCGCCCTTGATATACTCCAAGCACTCCTCAAGGCTCATAACCACCTTAGGTATAACGCGTGCCTTCTCGTCAGAGCCGCTGGCACGAACGTTGGTAAGCTGCTTTGCCTTTGTAACGTTGATAACGAGGTCGTTGTCGTGAACGTGCTCGCCTACAACCTGTCCGCCGTATACTTCCTCACCCGGATCGATGAAGAACTTGCCGCGATCCTGAAGCTTGTCGATAGAGTAGGCATAGGCTGTGCCGGTCTCCATAGCAATCATCGAACCATTCATACGGCGTACAATCTCGCCCTTGAACGGCTGATACTCCTTGAAGCGGTGAGCCATGATAGCCTCACCCTGGCTGGCTGTGAGCACATTGGTACGCAGACCGATGATGCCGCGCGAAGGTATGTCAAACTCGATGTCGACACGATCGCCCAGTGTCTGCATAGATGTCATCTCGCCCTTGCGACGTGTCACCATATCAATCATCTTGCTTGAGAACTCCTCCGGAACGTTGATTGTGAGTTCCTCGATAGGCTCGCACTTCTGTCCGTCGATTTCCTTGTAGATAACCTGAGGCTGACCTACCTGAAGCTCGTAGCCCTCGCGGCGCATTGTCTCGATAAGCACTGAGAGGTGAAGCACGCCACGTCCGCTAACAATCCACTTGTCGGTGGTGTCCTCGAAAGGACGCACGCGAAGGGCAAGGTTCTTCTCAAGCTCCTTCTGAAGGCGGTCGTTGATGTGGCGTGATGTAACAAACTTGCCCTCCTTGCCGAAGAATGGCGAGTCGTTGATGGTGAAGAGCATACTCATGGTAGGCTCGTCGATAGCGATAGGAGGCAGTGGCTCCGGATTCTCGAAGTCGCAGATAGTGTCGCCAATCTCGAAGTTCTCCAGACCAACAACAGCGCAGATGTCGCCCGAGTGAACCTCGTCTACCTTCTTCTGTCCCATACCCTCAAATACGTGAACCTCCTTAATCTTGGTCTTCTCCACTTTGCCGTCGCGGTGAGAAATGGTGACGTTCATTCCCTCCTTGATAGAACCGCGGTGAACACGGCCTACTGCGATACGTCCTGTATAGCTTGAGTAGTCGAGCGATGTGATAAGCATCTGCGGTGTACCCTCAATTACGGTAGGAGCAGGTATTATCTCAACAATCTTGTCGAGCAGATAGTCGATGTTGTCGGTAGGAGCGTTGTAGTCCTCAGACATCCATCCGTTCTTGGCAGAGCCATAAACAACGGGGAAGTCGAGCTGGTCCTCAGTGGCATTGAGCGAGAACATGAGGTCGAACACCATCTCGTACACCTCTTCTGGGCGACAGTTAGGCTTGTCTACCTTGTTCACTACAACGATAGGCTTCAGTCCGAGCTGCAGAGCCTTCTGCAAAACGAAGCGAGTTTGAGGCATCGGACCCTCGAAGGCGTCAACCAAGAGGATACATCCGTCTGCCATATTGAGCACACGCTCCACCTCGCCACCGAAGTCGGAGTGTCCCGGGGTGTCTATAATATTGATTTTTGTACCTTTCCAGTTGATAGAAACGTTCTTGGAAAGGATGGTTATTCCTCGTTCACGCTCCAGGTCGTTGGCATCCAATACCTGGCCACTGTTATCCTGGCCGTCGCGGAAAAGCTTTCCCGCCAACATCATCTTGTCCACAAGTGTGGTCTTGCCATGGTCGACGTGGGCGATGATGGCAATGTTTCTAATGTCTTGCATCTATATATACCTTATAATAAAAAACTTTCTGCAAAGTTACTAACTTTTGTTCGAATATAGAAATGTGTGGTGTAAAATCTTGTTATTTAATGTTCTTCATACACCATACAAAGGCTCTTGCGGTGCGTTGTGGCTCGTTGCCGAAGTGTCCGCCGTTGTTCCATTCGAGTGTTGTGCGGTTGTTGCCAAGCTGCATCTGCATCAGTTGGTGCTGCATGCGCACGCCGTTGCCTATCTGCTGCATACGTTGGTTGCGGCAGTGCTCCTCCTTGTTGCCAAGACTAAGATACACGCTCTTTGCCTGTATGGGGTGAGCCTGTGCGTAGATGTTCCAACGTTCTATCCACAGCGATGGCGAAGCGGCAGCCACGGCACCGAACACGTCTGTTTCGCAGGCTGCCCATAAAGCCCAAAGTGCGCCTAAAGAGTAGCCTCCCACAATGCAGGGCAGGTTGCCATATCGCTGCTTAAGCCACGGCAGCAGCTCGTGCAGCACAAAGCATAGGGTGTCGCGGGCATGCAGCCCTACTTTCTCGTCTTTAGACACTGCATCGTCGTGCCACGGCATGAGGGCTTGCGCCCAGGCTTCGGTGTCGAATGTTGCGAGTGCGAAACCGTGGCTTGTGCCTTGTCGTATCAGTTCTGCCTCACGTGCCAAGCCGTCGTTCTTCTCCTCGTGTCGTGCCGATGGCTGTATCAGCAGAAACTCGGGCTGCTCGGTGTCGAATATCTTTACGGATGTTGAGGCTATGCTTTCCTGTGTCGTTGCCATATTGTTTGAGATATATTCTAAATATAGGAGGAACCACAAAAAACCGCAACAGCCTGACGAGAGGATGTTGCGGTCGTTGTATTCTTGGTTTACATTAATGGTTTACTGCATGTCGTATACTACCTGCATAAGCTGCTTGCCCAGAGCGTCGGCCTCTTCCATGGTAGCAGCCTCGCTGTATACACGGATGATAGGCTCGGTGTTCGACTTGCGGAGGTGAACCCACTTGTCGGGGAAGTCGATCTTAACGCCGTCGATATCGGTAATCTTCTCGTTCTTGAACATCTCCTTAACCTTCTCAAGGATAGCGTCGATGTCGGTAGACGGAGTGAGGTCGATGCGGTTCTTGGCAATCTGATAGCTTGGGAATGTGGCACGGAGCTGGCTTGCTGTGCACTTCTTGTGAGCCAATGAAGAGAGGAAGAGAGCGATACCTACAAGAGCGTCGCGTCCGTAGTGGCTCTCTGGATAGATAACACCACCGTTGCCCTCGCCGCCGATAACAGCGCCTACAGCCTTCATTTTGGTAGTAACGTTTACCTCGCCTACAGCCGAAGCCTCGTACTTGCCGCCATGCTTCTCTGTAACGTCGCGCAGAGCACGTGTAGAAGAGAGGTTGCTTACGGTGTTGCCCGGTGTGTGAGACAGAACATAGTCGGCTACGCTAACGAGTGTGTACTCCTCGCCGAACATCTTGCCGTCCTCGCAGATAAATGCAAGACGGTCTACGTCTGGGTCGACAACGATACCGAGGTCGTACTTGCCTGTCTTCATCTCGTCCATGATGCCAGTGAGGTTCTTCTCCAATGGCTCTGGGTTGTGTGCGAAGTCGCCGTTAGGTGTGTCGTTGAGTATAGTGTATTCTACGCCGAGAGCCTTGAGCAATCCAGGGAGGATAACAGCGCCAACGCTGTTGATAGCGTCGACACAAACCTTGAACTTGGCGTTCTTGATAGCCTCTACGTCGGCAAGCTTAAGGTCGAGAACGCTCTCGATATGACGCTGGTCCATAGAGCTGTCGCGTGTATACGAACCGAGGTTGTCTACATCAGCATAGTCGAAGTCTTCCTTCTCGGCTATTTCGAGCACCTCGTTGCCATTCTCCTTAGTGAGGAATTCGCCCTCGCTGTTGAGCAACTTCAATGCGTTCCACTGGCGTGGGTTGTGGCTTGCGGTGATGATGATGCCACCGAGAGCGCCTGTCCAGCGTACAGCAAGCTCTGTAGTAGGAGTGGTAGCGAGGTCGATGTCGATAACATCAAGGCCCATACCCATAAGTGTACCGCAAACGATGTTGCGCACCATATCGCCAGAGATGCGTGCGTCGCGACCTACAACGATCTTGCCGCGTCCCTCTGTCTTAGCGTTGCGCTTCATGAATGTAGCATAAGCTGTTGTAAACTTAACGATGTCAAGCGGGTTGAGAGTGTCGCCCGTCTGTCCGCCGATGGTACCGCGGATGCCTGAGATTGATTTGATCAACGTCATAACGATAGAGTTTTTGAATTTTTAATAGATTTGACTTTTGTGTTTTTAGTATGTCGTTTTATCGACAACGTTCGTATGTTATTTCGTACATGCATGGGTATACGCTCTGAGCTGCCGCACTCTGTCCTTGCGAGTGGGGCACAATGAGCTTAACCTTAGCCAGTTCGGCGTCAGCGCTGTCGTATCTGCCGAGGTTGACGTATGCAAGTGGTACAAGCCAACCCGAAGGTACAGCCTGCGAGCTATATGATGTGTACATCATACAGAATGTCTTTGAGAAGACACCAGAGAAGGTGCCCGATGTGTTCTTTACGGTCATCTTGTCGTTGCACCAGGCATACTGGTATATGTTTGTTAGCTGCAATGCCGAGTCGCCCTCAAGCAGGTTGTACTCGTTGAATCGGCAGGTTACGTCGGCAGTCTCGCCGTCCTTAAGCTTCTCGCCAGTGCCTTTGCTGCGTATCTGCATATATACGCCAGTGCTCTCGAACAGCACAAACTCGTTCTTGGATGTGTCTGTGGTGCATCCTTGCTGCTCAAACTGCGACTCTTTGATAACCTTTATTTTCTGGTTGGTTATGTATCGGTTGATGGCAGAGCGTTCCTTCTTCTTCATGTCGGCGTAAGTCTCGGTGTCGCTGCATGAAGCAAACGCAAGTGCGGCAAGCACTATGCATATCAGCAATTTAAAGTTCTTCATTGATGTCTTCTTCTGTTTATATATATCTAATATCCAATTACAAAAGTACAACTTTTATATCTAATTTCTATATAGTTTGTGCTTTAAGTTGGTTATATTTAACTTTTTTCGCCATTATTTTGTCAATAAGTCCTCATAATGGGCAAATGCACGGCGCACAACACGCTCGGCTTCGTCTAATGTGCAGTTGAGACGTCCGCCGCTGGCATTGAGGTGTCCGCCACCGTTGAAGAACTCGGAAGCCACAAGATTGCAGGGGAAATCGTCTACCGAGCGCAACGACACCCATATAGTGTTGTCGCGGCGGTCGTCCTCGCGCAGCGATACCGACAGGCGCATACCCTTTATCTTGAGAGGCTCGTTGACAAGACCCTCGGCGTCGCCCTTCATAAAGTGGAAGTCGCGCATGTCGCGGCGCGAGATGGTGAAGTAGGAAGCGTGCAAATCGTTGAAAATGTTGAGCTTTTGGCTCATTAGGTATCCGCGCAGACGTATTGCCCAGGGGCTGAAGTTGTTGAACACGTTGCGGTATATCTTGTCCTTGTCGAAGCCCTTGGTAAGCAACTGGCTAACGATGAAGAATATCTCGGGCTGGTTGCTGTTGTAGGTAAAGCCGCCCGTGTCGGTCATCATGCCGCAATAGATGCACACGGCACACTTGCGCGACATCTCCTCAAATCCACCAAGCTGCCATATCAAGCGGAACACCAACTCGGATGTGCTCGACATCTGAGGGTGCGACACCGTTAGCACCGTGTCCATACATGGGTCGAGGTGGTGGTCTATCATTATCTTGCGGGCTGTAGCCTGGTCGAGAGCGTCCTTCATCTCGTCCACACGATTGGTGCCGTTGAAGTCGAGACAGAATATAAGGTCTGCCTTTTGCAGCATCTCGTCGGCCTTGTCGGCTGCGTGCTTGTCGTATCGTATGATGCGCTCTGAGCCCGGCAACCACTGCAGGAAGTCGGGATAGGCATCGGGTACGATGATGTTGGGCTCCTTGCCCTGGGTGCGCAGATATTCTGCCCAAGCGAGCGACGAGCCGAGAGCGTCGCCGTCTGGCGACTTATGGCTGCATATTACGATGCGGTTTGAGTTGGCTATATTCTCTCTCAATGTGGCAATCTCTGCCTCGGATAACAAATTTATTTCCATTGCTTACGTTTGATTGAAGTGCAAAGTTAATAATTATAGGTGGTTTAACCAACTAATTATAGGTAGCTTTACCAACTTTTTTATATATTTGCAACTTTTTGTTGTAGGCTTGCGTCAAATTAATAAAAGCTGCCAAATGGTGTAGCTTTCAAAACAAATAACATTAAATAGGTAATTATTATGAAGACACTAAGACATTTTTCAGCCCTGCTCCTGCTCTTTGCGGTGAGCGTTGTATGTATGGCTTGCTATTCGAGCAAGGATCTAAAGGCTGGCGACAAGCGCGTCACCGTTATACGCAATGTGGGCTATTTCTCCAAGGTTGATGCCTCTGGCTCTGTAGACATCGAGTTTGTCCAAGGCAAGGTGAAGCCTATGCGCATTGTTGGACCAAAGCAGGTTGTCGACAATCTTGTTGTCGAGAAGAAGGGCGAGACGCTGTATGTATCGTATAAGAGCAACAGCGTTGTTTCGTTTATTGACGGCGATGTCACCTTATATATATATTCTCCCGACCTTACGGACGTAAATATAAAAGGTTCGTGCACGTTCGACGTCAATGGTAAGCTTGATACCGACAACCTTAAGGTATCGGTTGTCGGTTCTGGTGAGGCTGACTTTGGCTCTATTGTGTGCGACGCCATCAACTTCGAGGTGCGTGGTTCGGGCGACTTGAGCGCCAAACGTGTAGATACCAAGACTGCTGTGGCTGATGTCGCTGGTTCTGGCGACCTCGATTTCGACTTCCTCAAGGCAGACAATGCATATTTTGCGGTGCGTGGAAGTGGCGACCTCGACGCTATGCTCTCGCAGGTTAAGGATATGCAGCTCAATGTTGTGGGTTCTGGCGACATGGATATTAAGGCGCAGAATTGTGGTGTTGCCAACTGCACCTGTGCTGGCAGTGGCTCGATAACACTGTCGGGTACAGTGCGTGATGTTGTAAAGAATGTCACAGGATCGGGCGAAGTGGACACTAACAATTTGCATTTTGTCAGGTAATGTAATGCACATTTATCACTCCATATTTCTGATTTACCATAAAATAGGAGTATAAATCGTGCGCCCAAAGTGTACAAATCGGTCCTTATATAGCACAAAAATGTCAAATATCATTTTTTACTATTTTACGAACGATTTGTACACACCGCTTTAATTTTTATTTTCTAACTTTGCATCAGAAAACAGAAGGATACTTCATTTCAATATGAAGAAATCTTTGCTTCAAATCGTTCTTTAGGATATTGATAAGGTATTAAGATTGCAAATGATTTCGTTAGTAGTTAATAGGTGTTATAGATTAGTTTTATAGGTTTAAGAGTTTTTTGATTTAGTAGTTAATTAGATTGTTGTTTAGATTGATTTTAGTAGATGATACTAAAATGTCTTGTAGTTAGTTATAAAAATATAGTAAGTTTAAGGTTTGTTGAAAAAAGGACACTCCGTGATGGAATGTCCTTTTTTTTATTGTTTCTTTTCCAATAGTTAAGGCTTAAGCCTGCTCGTCGAAAGGCTTGCGGAAGTTGCAACCCTCACGCCAGCGGCTGCAACCGTAGGCTGTCTTGCCCTTTATTATGGTTCCCTTGCCGCATACCGGGCAGGTTGTACCCACAAGCGGGTCGTT
>ULYE01025841.1_pt1 | contig 22910 bp, 9 predicted proteins | sample 1961921 | NCBI WGS metagenome assembly ULYE01 (sample SAMEA4835856, study PRJEB28245) | human gut metagenome | biome: gut microbiome; material: fecal sample | place: Denmark | collected 2008 | reverse complement strand
CTAGGGCAGGTTTTGTTCATGCCTTGGGACATTTCTGGAACAGTTGGGCAAACTGGCAATCCCAAATCATGCTCATCGTTTGTGGTTCAGCTACGTCATGGATGGTTCGCAATATCATAGACGACCATGGGGGGCTGCACGACAGAGTAACCCATGAGATGCCTCTCCATCCTTTCACCTTAGCGGAAACGGAAGAATACTTCCAGGAAAATGGATTCAGATGGAAACGTTTGAGTCTGCTGCAAGTATATATGGCTGTAGGCGGTGTACCTTATTATATGAGCCTATTCCTGCCAGAAGAAAGTCCTGCCATCGGACTAGACCGTTTGTTCTTTAGCGAGAACGCAGAACTGCAAAAGGAATATCGCCGACTGTTCTACTCTCTCTTTCGCAATGCCCAACCTTACCAGGACATCATCTCTGTCTTGGCAAAGAAGTCGAGCGGCATGACAAGAGAAGAGATAAGCAAAGCCCTCAATGTTGACAACAACGGCAAACTGGGAGACATGCTTACCGACTTGATTTATTGTGATTTTATCCGCAAGTATAATGTAAGGGACAAAAAGATAAAAACGAACTCGGCACTCTACCAACTTGTAGATTTCTATACCATCTTTTACAACACATTTGCCTCAAAAAACAGCACCGAGGAACATTATTGGAGCAGAAATGCCACTTCTTCGGAAGTAAAAAGCTGGTATGGGCTAGCCTACGAGAGAGTCTGCCAAGCACATCTGCCACAAATAAAGCAAGCCCTCGGCATCGCCAGTGTTAAAACAGAGCATTATTCTTGGAAAAGCAAGACCCTGACAGATGGCGCACAAATAGACATCATCATCGACCGTGCCGACAATACCATCAATCTCTGTGAGGTAAAGTATTGTGACCACGAATACCAACTTGACAAGGACGAGTTCTTCAAGATAAATCACAGAGTAGAGGCTTTTGAAGAAGAAACCCAAACAAAGAGTACAATCTTACCTACCATGATTACGACATTCGGACTTGCCAAAGGTATGTATAGCGACCAGATTATCGTTAAGCTAACCATGGATGATCTGTTTGGAAAATAGCAAGGCAAAAAAGCCCAGGTCTCGCTCGGCACGCTTGCCAAAGCCTGGACCTGGGTGATGCTGAAAGCGTAATTCAAGATGAAATCATCTACTTATCTAGTTACAAAACCGAGGGTTATGAGTCTTTATTGGGGAATAACAAAATGAATATAAACAAATACGGAATAAACAATATGTATCTAAAACAAACGTTTTTAATGATAGCTTTGGGGGCGATGGCGATGACTGCTGCCGCACAGGCTAGTATTGATACACAGCGCCAGTATCTCTCGGGACATGGATGTGATGATATGGTGAACTGGGACTTCTACTGCACAGGTGGTAGAAATGCCGGCAAGTGGACCAAGATTGGGGTGCCTTCCTGCTGGGAACTCCAGGGGTTCGGTACCTATCAGTATGGTATGCGATTTTATGGAAAGGCTACTCCAGAAGGTATTGCTGACGAAAAAGGAAAATATAAATATGAGTTTACGCTGCCACAGGAGTGGGAGGGCAAACAGATAGAACTCGTTTTCGAAGCCGTGATGACCGATGCCAAGGTAACCATCAACGGCAGAAAGGCGGGAAACGGTTTGCATCAGGGCGGTTTCTATCGCTTTACTTACGATGTGAGCGACCGCATCTTCTTCGGAAAACATAAGAACCGACTCGAAGTGGAGGTGAGCAAGGAGAGCAGCAACAGTCAGGTGAACATGGCGGAGCGCCGTGCTGACTACTGGAACTTCGGCGGCATCTTCCGTCCTGTATTCATCGTGGCGAAACCTGCGCAGAACATCGACCGTGTGGCAATTGATGCCAAGGGCGATGGTCATTTTATGGCAGACTGCTACCTGAACCGTGCCGTCAAGGGGGCGAAGGTGAAGACCGAGATTCTGGATGAGAAAGGAAAGGTGGTAGCATCGAACGTGGCTGATGCCAGAAACAGCGATGAGGCACATGTCGACTTCCAGGCGAAAGCCCCTAAGCAGTGGACTGCCGAGACTCCACATCTCTATACTGCCGTCTTCACACTCCAGGATGCAGCAGGCAAGACGCTCCACAGAGAACGTCAGAAGTTCGGCTTCCGCACCATCGAATACCGTGCTAGCGATGGCGTTTATATCAATGGTCAGAAAGTCATCTTCAAAGGTGTGAACCGTCACAGCTTCCGTCCGGAGACCGGTAGAACGCTGAGCAAGGCGAAGAATATAGAAGATGTGAAACTCATCAAGAGCATGAACATGAATGCCGTGAGGTTGAGTCATTATCCTGCCGATCCTGAGTTTCTGGAGGCATGCGATTCGCTCGGTCTCTATGTGGAATGTGAGTTGAGTGGCTGGCATTGGGCGCATCCTACCATCGTGGGCAAGCAGCTGGTGAAGGAGATGATTACCCGTGATGAGAACCATCCTAGCATCATCTTCTGGAGCAACGGTAACGAGGGTGGTTTCAATTATGAACTGGAGCCAGACTTCGCTCTCTGGGACAAGCAGAAGCGCGTGGTTCTCTATCCTTGGGCTAACCGCAACGGCTTTGAAACCAAGCATTACCGCTCTTATGGCGAGACCCAGGAATATATGAGACAGAAGGAAATCTTCATGCCTACCGAATTCCTGCATGGTCTGTATGACGGCGGACACGGAGCAGGACTGAAGGATTACTGGGACATGATGATGGCAAACCCTCGCTGTGCCGGCGGATTCCTCTGGGATTTGATGGACCAGGGTGTGGTGCGTACCGACAAGAATAATTATGTAGACTGTATGGGTAACTTCGGAGCCGATGGTATTGTGGGTCCTCATGCCGAGAAGGAAGGCTCTTACTATACGATTAAAGAGGTATGGTGCCCGGTACAGTTGACTTGGAATGATGTAGAGAAAGGTGAACTCACCTTATCTAATCAGTATAACTTCGTGAATCTGAAGGATTGCCGCTTCTCTTATCGTCTGCTGCAGATGCCAGCAATGGGCAGCACTCAGGTCAAGGTATTGAAGCAGGGCAATCTCTCATCTCCGGATGTAGCTCCGGGCAAGGAAGCCCAGGTGAAGATACCGATGATGGCGAATGCTGATGCGGTAGAAATCAAGGCTGTGAACCATGAAGGTGAGGAAATCATGACATGGAGCAGGGAAGTGAAGAGTGAAGAACGAAGCGTGAAAAATTCAAGTGCTCCAAGTATTTCAAGTGCTTCAGCTGCTGCTTATGCTGACCAGGCTGATGCTGTAGAAGTGAAGGCGGGTGGAAGAACTTATCGCTTTGCCAAGAAAGATGGCAGACTGATGGGTGTTGAGGTTGGCAGCAAGGCAATCTCGCTGAGCAATGGTCCTCGATTCATGGCTGCCAGAAGAAGTGACCGCAGTCTGGACCAGTTCTATAATCACGACGATAAAGAGGCTGAGAAGAAAAAGACACTCTATACCGAGTTTGTTGACCAGGGCGCTTTTGCCGGTTTCGAATGGAAGAAAGCGGAGGCAAAGCTGGTGGCTAAATACCAGCATGGATCACTCGGTGAGGTAGACTGGCAGTTCCTTTCTGACGGTTCGGTGGCTGTAACCTGTCATTACAATTTCGGTGGTGTGGTAGATATGATGGGCATGGCTTTCGACTATCCGGAAAGCAAGGTCCGCAGCAAGGCTTGGGTGGGCAATGGTCCTTACCGAGTTTGGCAAAATCGCGAACAGGGTCCGCAATACGGCTATTGGCAGAACGACTATAATGACCCGATTCCAGCCGAAAGCTGGGATTATCCAGAGTTTAAAGGCTACTTTGCCAACGTGAAGTGGATGCAGTTCAAGACTGATGAAGGAAAGATCGGCTTCTCTGGTCTGACTGCCGATGAGCACATGGGTGTTTATACCCCTCGTGATGGTAGAGACGGTCTGCTCTATACCTTGCCACAAACCGGTCTGGCAGTCTTCAAGGTGATACCTTCAGTAAGAAACAAGGTGAATACCACCGACCTCAACGGACCTTCAGCCCAGCCAAAATGGCTGAACGGCAAGGGCAAGGCTTTGTTTACATTGAACTTTGAGCTTTGAACTTTGAACTTTGAGTTTTGAACTGTTAACTTTAAACTGTTAACTTTTAACTGTTATGAACTGTTATGAATAAGAAAAAACGATATACGGTGATGGCATTGTCGGCGCTTCTGGTAGCGTCGACAATGGCTCATAATGACGAGGCTAAGCCCTGGACCTTCTGGTACTGGATGTATGGCGCCGTTTCCAAGGCAGGTATTCATGCCGATCTGGTCGGTATGAAGAATGTTGGTTTGGGCGGTACCTATCTGATGCCGATCCGTGGTGTCAGCGAACGTCCGGAGTATCAGGGCGAGGCGGCACAGTTGTCACCTAAGTTCTGGGAGATGGTGGATTACTCTTTCCAGCAAGCCGACTCCCTGGGCCTTGACATGGGCATTCATATCTGCGACGGTTTCGCCCTGGCAGGCAATCCGTCTATCCTTCCTGCCGAATCGATGCAGAAGGTGGTATGGACCGATACCATTGTGGGTGGCGGTAAGAAGATAGAAGGCATGCAGATGTGGCAACCCGAAAGTTATAAGGACGGGAAGTTGCAGCCTGCCGGAAGCGAGGGTGGATATTATCAGGATATCGCTGCCTTTGCCATCCGATGCAAGGAGAAACCCCAACTCTTCAAACCGGAGAAGATAGAATATACCGAGGCTGTTTCTACCGCCAAGGGCTATTATCTGGCAGCGAAACCAGCCTCTATCACCTATTCGTTTCATAAACCCGTCACGGTGCGCAGCATGCGGGTGGTGCCTAACGGCAACAACATCCAGTCGCAGCGCCTCCTGGTGCAGGCTTCTGATGACGGTATCAACTTCAGAGATATCAAGCAGTTGGTGCCTCCCCGTCAGGGTTGGCAGAACACGATGTGTGATTATACCTTCAGTTTGCCGACGACGACCGCCCGCTATTTCCGATTCTCATGGACGCCGGAAGGTACAGAGCCGGGAGCAGAAGACCTGGATGCAGCCAAATGGAAACCGCTGCTGAAATTGGAGAATATCCTCTTGAGCAACCAGCCGATGATTAATCAGTATGAGGGAAAAACGGGTGCCGTATGGCGTATCGAAACCGATGCGGCAGCTAAGAGCGAGACCGTGGCGATGGCAGATGTACTGCCTTTGAAACTGGAAAATGGAATGGTGATGGGTGTCATGGTGAACGGCAACCTGATGAATAAGTTGCCTAAGGGCACCTGGCGCCTGTTGCGAATGGGACATACCTCAACAGGACAGACCAATGCGACAGCCGGAACCGGTAAGGGACTCGAAGTGGATAAGTTCTCACCGGCAGCCGTCAGGAAGCTTTTCAATTCCTGGTATGCATTGTTCCTGAACCGTCCGCACAGCGATGTGGTGAAGTATCTGCACATCGACTCCTGGGAGTGTGGCAGTCAGAACTGGGGCTATCAGTTTGCCGAGGAGTTCAAGGCACGCCGCGGTTACGACCTCATCCCATACCTCCCGATTATGGCAGGTGTTCCGATGGAGTCGGCTTCCAGATACGAACAGGTACTGAAGGATATCCGTCTCACCATCAATGACCTGGTAAACGAGAAGTTCTTCAAGACCTTTACCGATCTGGCTCATGAACAGGATATAGAAGTATCTCACGAGAGTATTGCACCAACCTTCCCTGCCGATGGTCTGCAGCATTATCAGTATGCCGACAATCCAATGGGAGAATACTGGCTCAATTCGCCTACTCACGATAAACCCAACGACATGCTCGATGCCGTGAGCGGTGCACATATTTATAATAAGAACATCGTTCAGGCAGAGGGATTCACCGAGGTTCGTGGTGTATGGAATGAGACGCCAGCCATGCTCAAGCCGATGCTTGACCGCAATCTGGCGCTTGGCATGAACAAACTCTTCTTCCATGTAACTGCTCATAATCCTTGGATGGACCGCAAACCTGGTATGACGCTTGATGGCATCGGTCTCTTCTTCCAGCGCGACAATACCTGGTATCCTGAGGCACGTGGTTTTGTGGATTACATCACCCTGTGTCAGAATTATCTGCAGCAGGGCAGACCGGTGGTAGACATCGCCGTGTTTACAGGCGAAGAGATTCCGAGCCGTTCGCTTACTCCGGATAAACTCGTTCCGATGCTTCCGGGTGTGTTTGGTGCAGAACGGGTAGCTAGTGAACAGAAACGTATGGCTAATGTGGGCATTCCGATGGAAGAATCGCCTGTGGGAGTAACTCATTCGGCGAATATCCTCGATCTGAAAGACTGGTGCAATGCCCTGCATGGCTACAAATATGATTCGATGAACAAGGATGCCTTGCTGAAATGGAATTTCGAATACAGTCCGAAGGGCAAGTTGCCTGGAAATCAGGATTACCGCATCCTGGTGGTTCCGCAGCCGGCAAATACCCTGTCTGCCGAGGTAAAGGCGAAGATAGAGGAGTTGCGCGAGGAAGGCATCATTATCATCGACAAGCCTTATCAGGCAAAGGACTTCTCTCAGTATGGCATCGAACCGGATGTTGTTCTGCCCGAGAATATGGATTATGCTCACCGCTGTGTGTTGGAGGCAACAGGCAGGAAGGACATCTATTTCCTGACTAACCAGGAGGATAAGGAACGCCAGATTACGGCAACCTTCCGTACCAGGACTTCCAAAATCCGCCAGGTTGTGAAATTGAGTCTGCCTGCTTATGGCTCCGCTTTCGTTATCCTCTCGAACAAGGAAGACATGCAGGTTATCAGTCAGACAGGTCATAAACTGGTTGAAGAAGAAGGTGCAGGTTTTACAGAAAACTATCCTTCTGTGCTGGCTGTAGCCGATAAGTGGAAGGTTCATTTCGATGATATCCGCAAAGATACCACCGTAACGCTTCCTTTCGACTGGTCGAAGTCGGCAGATGAGAAGATGAAGTACTACAGCGGTCACGTTACCTTTACCTCTTCTTTTGAATGGGGCGATTCCATTCCGGTTTCAGCAGAAGAGAAAATGGAAGTTCCAGCCGAGAAAACGAAGACGGCTCCTTCTACTGACGGATTCATCAAAATCCAGTTGGGCAAGATTGGTGATGTGGCACGTGTGCTGGTCAACGGCAAGCAATATGGTTATGCCTGGACAGCTCCTTACGAGGTGTATGTTCCGAAGCGCGACCTGAAGAATGGCAGCAACGAAATACAGATTGTTGTAGCCAATACCTGGCACAATGCGCTGCAGGGTGCTGGCGAGGGAAAGGCTCCGTTTAAGGGAATCTGGACCAATGCCAAATATCGCACCAAGAGCAAGGCGCTTCTGCCTGCTGGATTACTCTCCACGATTAACATCGTGTATTAGTTTATAGTTGATAGTTTATAGTTAATAGTTTATGGCAAGACTGCTCATTTAACATTTAACACTTAACATTCAACACTCAACACTTAACATTGAATAAAATGAAGAAACTGTTATGTTCAACTCTGCTGCTTGCCATGACTCTGGCAGCGCAGGCAGAAGTGAAACTGCCAAAGATCTTTGGCGACAATATGGTATTGCAACAGCAGACGGAATGCAACCTCTGGGGTACTGCTGATGCCAACAAGGTGGTAAAAGTGCGTGCTTCCTGGAACGGCAAGACTTATAAGACTCAAGCCGATGCCCAGGGAAAATGGGCGATGAAGATAGAAACGCCTCAGGCTGGCGGTCCTTATGAACTGAGTCTGAGCGATGGAAAGGAACTGAAACTTCACAATATCCTGATTGGTGAGGTCTGGATCTGTTCGGGTCAGAGTAACATGGAGATGCCGATGAAGGGATTCAAGGCACAGCCTGTTGCGGGCACTCCTGAAGAACTGATGCTGTGTAAAGACCAGCAGTTGCGCCTCTTTACGGTTCAGCGCAATGCCCAGTTGCATCCTGTTGATACGGTGGCTGGCGACTGGAAGGAAGCTGATGCTGCAAGCGTTCGAGAGTTTAGTGCTGCTGCTTATTATTATGGTAAGACGTTGCGCCAATCGCTGGGTGTACCAGTAGGTCTGATTGTTACTTCCTGGGGCGGTAGTGCCTGTGAGGCATGGATCAACGGCAATCTCATCAAGAGCGATTGGCTCAAGGCATTCCCTAAACTTCATACGCCTTGGAATGAGGCTGATGTGAAGAAATATCAGCAGCGCTGTCCTTCGGCTCTCTATAATGGTATGCTCCATCCGCTCATCGGTTACACCATGAAGGGTGTTATCTGGTATCAGGGTGAGGATAACTGCAATCGCTATGCTACTTATGCCGACCAGATGCAGACCCTGGTAAACAGTTGGCGCAAGGAATGGAAGCAGGGGATTTTTCCGTTCTATTATTGTCAGATTGCACCCTACGATTATAGTCTGATAAAATGGAAAAACAATAGTGCTCTGCTTCGTGAAAAGCAGATGGAGGCAGAGAAGCGCATCAGCAACTGCCGTATGGCTGTATTGCTTGATGCCGGTCTGGAGTATGGCATCCATCCACGTAAGAAGAAGGAGGTGGGCGAGCGTCTGGCTCTGCTTTCTCTTGCCAATACTTATGGTCAGAAGGGATTGCCTGATTTTGCTGTCTACAAGAGTGTTGAGTTCAAGGGCGATACCGCTGTAGTCAGCTTCGACCGCAGTAAGGAGTGGGTTTACTTCAACAATGGTCCTAAGAGCGACAACTTCGAGATTGCCGGCGAAGACCAGGTATTCCACAAGGCACAGGCTTGGATTTCACGCAACAAGGTTTATGTGAAGAGCGAGGAAGTGAAGAAGCCTGTGGCTGTGCGCTATGCGTTCAAAAACTGGGTTGTGGGCGATCTTTTCCACGATGGTCTGCCTGTCAGCTCTTTCCGTACTGATAATTGGGAAGTGAAGTAATAGTTTATAGTTAATAGTTTATAGATGAGATATTACATATTGATGGCTATGATGCTTTTGCTGGGCGCAGGCTCGGCAAAGGCATCGGCTTACGATGATACATCGGTGGCGGGTTTGTTTCCTGTCAGCAACCAGGGACGCGAGGTGTGGAATTTCAATCCCAACTGGCGGTTCCATCTGGGGGATGTGCAGGGCGCAGAACGTGCCGACTATGATGATACAAGCTGGGGGGTAGTTTCTACCCCTCATAGTGTGAAACTGGAACCTGCTGAGGCTTCGGGTTGCCGCAACTATCAGGGTATAGCCTGGTATCGCAAAACCTTTATCGTGCCGGGCAATCGCTCTGAAATCTATTTCGAGGCGATAATGGGCAAGCAGAAGATTTATGTGAACGGCAAACTGGCTAAGGAGCACTTTGGCGGTTACCTGCCTGTTATCGTCAACCTGAAAGAGCAGGGACTGAAGAAGGGCGATAAGTGTGTGGTAGCTGTGATGGCAGACAACTCTAATGACAAGAGTTATCCTCCTGGCAAACCGCAGTATACACTCGACTTTGCTTATCATGGTGGTATCTATCGCGATGTATGGCTTATCAATAAGAAGGAGGTTTCTATCACCAACGTGATTGAAGCCGACCGCCGTGATGCCGGCATCTTCGTTCATTTCTCGGATATTTCAGAGAAGCAGGCGAAGGTGTTTGTTGATGTCGACTTACAGAATGTGGGCGGAAAGGCACGCAAGGTGAAGGTGGAGCAGAGTCTGCTGGATGCTTCGGGCAAGGTGCTCAAGACCATTTCGCAGAATGTGCTCCTGGCAGCTGGCGATGCACATCAGACCGTCAGACAGATGTTCTCTGTCAGGAATCCGCATCTCTGGTCACCGGAGACACCTTATTTATATAGTGTGGTTACCCGCATCAAGGACGGTAAGCAGGTATTGGACGGCGGAAAGACCAAGTTGGGTATCCGCAGCTTCGAGTTCCGTGGCAAGGATGGCTTCTGGCTCAACGGCAAGAAATACCGCCAGTTTATCGGTGCCAACCGTCATCAGGATTTTGCCTATGTGGGCAATGCACTTCCCAACAGTCAGCAATGGAGAGATGTGCTCCGTCTGAAGAATGCCGGTTTCAACATCATCCGTACTGCCCACTATCCTCAGGACCCGTCGTTCATGGATGCCTGCGATGAACTCGGTATCTTCATCATCGTGGCTACACCGGGCTGGCAGTATTGGAACAAGGACCCTCAATTTGCAGAACGTGTGTTCCAGAATACCCGCGAAATCATCCGTCGTGACCGCAACCATCCTTCGGTTCTGATGTGGGAGCCTATCCTGAATGAGACCCGCTATCCTAAGGATTTCGCCCTGAAGTCGCTGCAGTTGACCAAGGATGAGTATCCTTATCCATACCGTCCTGTGGCTGTTGCCGACTGGAATTCGGCAGGTGTCAAGGAAAATTATGATGTGGTTTACGGATGGCCGGATATGGATATGAGCGGCATCAGCCAGTGTGTCTTTACCCGAGAGTTTGGTGAGTATGTGGATGACTGGTATGCGCATAACAACCTGAACCGTGCCAGCCGCAGCTGGGGTGAGAAACCGATGCTGACCCAGGCTTATTCTCTGGCAAAGACTACCGAGGAGATGCACACACCGGGACAGTTTATCGGCGGTTGCCAGTGGCATCCTTTCGACCATCAGCGTGGTTATCATCCAGATCCTTACTGGGGCGGCATCTACGATGCATTCCGACAGAAGAAGACTGCTTATTATATGTTTGAGTCACAGCGCAGCGACCAGCCATTTGTGCATATCGCTCATGAGATGACCCAGTTCAGCGATGCCGATGTGACGGTATTCTCTAATTGTGACAGCGTTCGTCTTACCACCTATCAGGGTGCTCACACCTATACTTTGCCAGTTCTTCATCCTACGGCAGCCGCCTTTAATGCCCCTGTGGTATTCAAGAATGCCTGGGATTTCTGGGAGGCTCGCGAATACAGTTATAAGAAGAAATCTCCTCAGATGGTAGTGATGGTAGCCGAAGGTTTCAAGGACGGTAAGGTGGTTTGCAGCGACCAGCGCATGCCTTCCCGCCGCAGCACCAAACTCCGTCTTTATGTTGATGAGATGGGCAAACCGCTGGTAGCTGATGGCAGCGACTTTGTGGTTGTGGTAGCCGAAGTGACCGATGATAACGGTCATGTTCGCCGTCTGGCTAAAGAGAATATCCGCTTTACCCTGGAAGGTGAGGGCGAAATCATTGGCGATGCCAGCATCAATGCCAATCCGAGAGCCGTAGAATGGGGTAGTGCTCCTATCCTGGTGCGCAGCACGATGAAGCCGGGCAAGATTAAGATTCATGCCGAGGTTCAGTTCCCAGGTACTCATGCTCCTACTCCTGCCGACCTGGAGATAGAGAGCGTAGCTTATCAGGGAACCATGATGATGGGTACAAAGACTGCCAAGTCTGCCACTTCATTATCTGTTCAGAATGCTTCTTCTGCCACCTCTTCTTCTCATGAGTTTACACCCGAGCAGAAGGCAAAGATGCTGAAAGAGGTAGAAGACCAGCAGGCTGATTTCGGTATCAATAATTAATAATGCGTAACCGGAGTGTTCTATGCAGAAGATTCCGTTTACGTAATCGTTATCGTCTTGAAATCTTCAAAAAACAGAAAGTTTATTGGAGATTTCAAGACTTTTTTTGTACTTTTGCATACGTGAAACGATATTTTACCATACTTCTCTGTTCGCTTTATGCCTTGTTGGGTATGGCGCAGAACAATATGCAGGTAGCCCATTATTCTACGAAGGAAGGGTTACTTCACGACATCGTATACTGTTCTCTGAAGTCGAAAGACAGTTTCCTGTGGTTTGGAACCTGGTTCGGCTTATCCCGTTTCGACGGTTCCCGTTTTGCCAATTATTCTGATGCTTACATCTCCTCTTCCGACCAGCCACCCCGTAAGGTAGAATGGTTGGCAGAAGATGGCTTGGGCAATCTCTGGATCAAGACGCTCGACTGGAAACTCAGCGTCTTCTTCAAGCAGACCGAACGTTTCGAAGATGTCTATGAAGAACTGAAACCTTATGCCCGTAATCTGCAGGTCATCAAGATTCAGGCAGATGGTACCGGCAAGATTCTCCTGCTCACCAAAGATAAGAACTTGCTTCTTGCAGAAACATTAAAGGATGGAAGCATCCGTATCCAGACGCTGGTAGATGCCCGGAAGTATATCAATACGTTCAATTATCAGTTGCGCCAGGATGTGGTACAGCTGAAGGCTTCGCGTGCCAACTATGTAGGAAAGGATTATCAGATTTATTCCGTTCCTGTTACTGCGAAAAACAGGAAGTGGACGCTCGGCATGTGGCAGCAGTATTTCGCCCGTAAATCGAAGGAACATTTTGTTTATCATACCCCGAACGGATGTGTGTGGCAGTTGGATGAGTCGCATACCGCCCTGGTGTGCCGTAATCCGAAGACCGGATGGGAACGCCGTTATCCGGTTTCGGGTGTAGGTAAGGTGGTGGAACCTAAGTTCATCGCTACCTCTCATCATGGTTACTTCTATCTTTCCGGTGCTGGCGAAATTATCTATATTGATCCGCAGACGATGGAAGGCGTTAACCTGGCTTTCCTTCCTAAGTTCCAAGACCATAAGTCGGATAGCCACTTCTTGCACATGAATCTGGACAAGGACGGACTGTTGTGGCTCACTTCTGCTGATAATGGCATTTACCGTGTCAGTTTCACCCCCAACCAGTTCCGTGTCATCCCTTTGCCGGATGGTGACAAGAGTGGAGTGAAAGCCATCTGCCAGTTGAAGAATGGTGATGTGCTGGTAGGTGCCCGCAGCAAGAATGTTTATCTGTTGGATATGCAGGGCAGGGTGAAGCAGGTGTTCGATTATGCCCATCATCAAATCGGCAGCATTTATCATGCCATGTATGATGACAGGCAGAATCTCTGGCTCTCTACCAAGGGAGACGGATTGGTAAAACTGACTCCCGATGCCACCAGACCACTAGGGTATCGCATCGATCATTACCGTCATGATGCCCGGGATCCTTATTCCATCAGCGGCAACAATGTCTATATGACCTATCAGGATTCCCACCATCGCATCTGGGTGGCTACGCTGGATGGAGGTCTCAATCTGCTGCAGGAACAGGGCGGAAAGGTGCGCTTCTATAATAAATATCATGGTATGAAAAACTATCCCGGTTACGGACTCTACATGGATGCCCGCAATCTGGTAGAGGACAGTCATCAGAGAATGTGGGTAGGAACGATGGACGGACTGATGTCTTTCAAGACAGATTTCAAATCGGTAGGCGACCTGCGCTTCGAGACTTATCGCAATACCGATATCAATACCCGTGCCAATAGTGATATCTACGGACTTTACAAAGATAACAACAGGCAGGTTTGGATGTGTACCTTTGGTGGAGGTCTGAGTCGTCTGGATGGTTTTGATGAAGTGACGCATCTGCCTATCCTTACTTCTTTGGGAGCAAAGGAAGGTTTGCATAATGATGTCATCATTTCGATTTTAGAGGATAAGATGGGACGCCTTTGGCTGGTAAATGCCGATGGCTTGTCGTGCTATGATTATCAATCAGACCGCATCCGGCATTTCGACAATTCCGACGGTTTCCCTGATGTCCAGTTGGAGGAATCTTCTGCGGCTTTGATCCAGAATGGGGAGATATGGCTGGGGTGCAAGGAAGGAATCCTTGCTTATCAGCCGGAACGTATCCATACCACCCGACTGCAATATCCTATATATATAATAGGTGGAGAGGTGAACAACCGCGACATCCGCAGTTACAATCAGCCAGCCATCCTGGAGAAATCGATGGTTTATACTGATCATCTCACCCTGCGTCATTCCCAGTCGATGTTCACTCTGGAGTTTGCAGCCCTGAATTTCTGCAATCCGGAGCGCATCAGCTACCGTTACCGGCTGAAGGGTTACGACCATGATTGGCATTATGCCGGCAAGAACCGTCTGGCTTCCTATACCAATGTGCCGTCGGGAACCTATCAGTTTATCGTAGAGGTAATGGATGCCACCAATCCTGATTCTCACAGCACGAGAGAGCTGACCATCACCATTCTTCCACCCTGGTGGGCTACGTGGTGGGCTTATCTCATCTACATCATTCTGATATCCGTAGCCAGCTACTATGCTTTCCGCTATGCGAAGTATCAGATTCGGCTGAAGAACAATATCTACATCCAGAACCAGCTGGCAGAGTATAAGCGCAAGTTTAATGCCGAACAGCAGGATAAGCAGTTTGCCGACAAGGTGCGCCGGTTTATGGAAGCCAACTTGACTAATGCCGATTTTGAGATAGATATGTTGGCACAGGAATTGGGCATGAGCCGTTCAGCCTTCTTCAAGAAGACGAAGGCTGTGATGGGCTGTTCGCCAAGCGATATGGTGAAGGATTTCAAACTGAGTCATGCCGTAGAATTGCTGAAGCATTCCAACCAGAGTATCACCGATGTAGCCTACAGTTGCGGCTTCACCGATGTAGGCTATTTCGGTAAGTGTTTCCGCAAGAAATATGGCATGTCGCCAAGAGAGTATGTAGCGCAGCAGCAGGAGAGTGAAATAAAAAAATAAAGTTTTTTATAAAAAATCTCAAAAAAGGTGATTACAGCGTGAACCAATGTGCGTCTTTTAGGCAATTGAAACAAACAAATTAAATGTTGACTAATCATTTTTACCTAAAAGGCAAATGAAACAACTGTCTTATCATAGTAGGTTTATATTGGTTCTGTTATTTACGTTGTTGAACACTTTACCAATATGCTCACAGGCGGCAACTCCTAGGTACAGGATAGCTGCTTGCGACTGGATGATGCTGAAACGTCAGAAGCTGGGCGAGTTTAAACTGGCTCATGAATTAGGAGCAGATGGCGTTGAGGTTGACATGGGCGGATTGGGTAAACGCGTGTTATTTGATAACCAGCTTAGAGAACCACAACAGGCAGAAAAGTTTCAGGCTGCAGCCCGTCAGTATGGCGTAGCTGTTCCTTCTATGGCGATGAGTGGCTTCTTCGCTCAGAGTTTCCTGACTCGTGATAATTATCAAGACCTTTTGAAAGATTGTTTCCTGACGATGAAACTCTTTGGCAGCAAGGTGGCTTTCCTCCCACTCGGAGGTAGCGGAAAAGACTGGCAGCAGGAAGGCTGTGCAGCATACCAGCAGATGGTTTCTCGCCTTCGCACAGCCGGTGAGATGGCAAAGCAGGAGGGTATCATCATCGGTATCAGAACAGGAATGGATGCTAAGTTTGATAAGAAACTGCTGAAGAAAGTAGGCAGCAGTCAGATTAAGGTCTACTACAATTTCCAGGATGCAGCCGATCATCATCGTGATATCTGCAAGGAACTCCGGAAGTTGGGCGCCCAGCGTATCGTCCAGATACATGCTTCCAATACAGATAGCGTAAATCTCCAGGAAGACCCGGAAATTAACCTTCCGAAAATCAGGAAGACGCTTGACAAGATGAAATGGAGCGGCTGGCTGGTGGTAGAGCGGAGCCGTGATGTAAAGAGGGTAAGAGACGTGAAATATAATTTCGGTAGAAACATCGCTTACTTAAAACAGGTATTTCAAGAGCGGTAACAGTTTCGGGGAATAACTGGAAAACTACTTTTTTATGATTAGAAAAGTGTAAATCGTGTTAGAAAAGAAATAAATAAAAATATAGTTAAACCTAAAAAAGACAATTATGAAGAAAAATCATTTCATTGCGCGGAAAGGACTCTTCTCTCTGGCACTTGCTGCTGTAGGAGCGATGTTCTTGGGTTCGTGTGCCGTTGATGGTTTTGATGACAAAGAGAAGTTTGACGACGGCGTGTCTGGAGTGAAACTTGAGTCACCTGAACTCTCGACAAAGACAGTTGCTGCTTCTGATGGTTCAGATAAGTTGCAAGTATCATGGAAGGTAGTCTATGGCGCTGGTGGTTACGAGTGTAAGGCTTATAATGTGGATGATCCAAGCAATCCTATTGAGGTGGCGAATGATACCATTGATGGTACTTCTTTCCAATTCAAGATAGCCGAAGATACCAACTACAAGATAGCTGTACGTACCTTGGGTAACAAGGCAAAGAACAATACTGAGGCTGATAAGGCAACAGAATTGGCATACAGTACATTGGTTCCAGCTATGACCATTCCTACAGGTTCTGACATCTCTGATTTTATTGCAGAAAAGTTGCAGGATTCAGACAATGAGCAGGCTTTCGAGTTGGAAGCAGGTGGTACTTATACCTGCAATAACTCAATTGATTTCAAGGGCAACAAGATGACCCTTCGTGGTAACAAACTGAGCCATGCTTTGGTTACTATGGGTGAAGGTGCTGCCATCTATACTTCAGCTCAGCTGAAGGTGAAGTTCATCAATTTCGACTGCTCTGCCACAACTCATAAGGGTGGTATCATCGAGATGTCTCCAGAACCACCAGCATCTTGCTCAGCAAAGTCTCAGGGTGTAGGCGCTGGTAAAAATGGTGGTCAGCCTGCCGATGTATATATCCTGCAAGACCCAATCATCATTCAGGATTGTGCCTTCAAGAATGTCATCGACGGACTCTTCTCTGTAGGCCAGTGCTCTTGGGGTATTGCTGATGTACGTGTATTGAACAGCGTGGTTCAGATGCGTAATGACGGAAAGAAGAACTCTAACGGTGCTGTCATCTGCGGCTTTTCTAATGGCTTCAAGGCTCCTAGTGGCAAATCGTTCTATTATGGTGGTATCAAGAGTATTACCATCAAGAACTCTACTATCTACAATACTGTTGTGGGCAATGGTAAGAACCGTATGTTCCGTTTCAACAATAAGGATTTGGACCGTGCCTTCCCTACAGCAGGTGGTTCTTGCACCATGATGGATAATACCTTTATCCGTGTATATGACAAGAAGGAGTTCGGTAACAATACTCCTAATCGTAAGGAATATGTGATTACTTATGATAACAACATCTTCTATGACTGCTTCCGTTTGCAGAAGTTCATTCAGGGCAACTGTAAATTGGAATATCATCAGAATTTGAATACAGTCTGGGGTATCGCCAACTCTGTTGATGGAACAGATAAGGGTAAGCTGGCTACTGAAGAGGATGCTGGATTTGCTGAGGCAGAGACCAAGAAGGAACTCGACTTCACCCAGTCTAACTTCGGTCTTAATTTCAAGGCTACCGGTGCGATTTCAAGTACAATCGGTGATCCACGTTGGAGAAAATAATTTAAACTATCTAATCTCGAAACAAGATGAAACGTAAATATATAAAGACATTGGCCTTTGGTATGGCACTTACCTGTGCTGTGCCTGCAATGGCTCAAAATAAAGTAGTGCAGGGTACTGTACTCGATGACCTCGGTGAACCTGTTATCGGTGCTACCGTAAAGGTCGCAGGTACCAAGACTGCTGTGATTACCGATATGGATGGTAACTATAAGTTGTCAGTTCCTAAGGGCGGCAAGGTTACCGTTTCTTATATTGGTTTTAAGGATGCTACTACCAATGGTGGTACCATCAAACTGGTTGCTGACGACAAGACTCTTCAGGAGGTGGTAGTCGTAGGTTACGGTACCCAGAAGAAGGCTCACCTGACCGGTTCTGTAGCCAACATCCCAACAGATGAAATTCAGGACCTCGCTAATGGTGGCTTGGCTTCTTCTTTGGGCGGTCTGGTTAACGGTTTGAGCGTAAGTGGTGGTGAGAGCCGTCCTGGTGAGAATGCCCGTATCATGATTCGTGATACCAACTCATTGGGCGAAGTTGGTTCTACAGCCCAGCAGCCTCTCTTCGTTATCGATGGTTATATCTATCCTAACGATGTAAAGGTTGGTAACAGTTACCAGAACCTCGGTGCTGAGGCTTTCAACAACCTGGATGCCTCTGAGGTAGAGAGTATCTCTGTATTGAAGGATGCTTCTGCTGCCGTTTATGGTGCCCGTGCTGCCAATGGTGTTATCCTCGTAACTACCAAGAAGGGTAAGATGGGTGCACCTCGCATTTCTTATAGCGGTTCTTTCGGTTTCACCGATGAGGTTTCTCGCCCTAAGATGCTGAATGCTTACCAGTATGGCCGTTTGTACAATGCTGTTACTGCTGCTGACCCAACCAATACTTCGCTTAATAAGACTACTGCCCTTTTTCAGGCTGATGAGTTGGAGGCTATGAAGGGACTGAATTACGACTTGCTCGACAAGTATTGGGAAACCGGTATGACCCAGAAGCACAGCGTGAACGTAAGTGGTGCTACCGATAAGGTGAACTATTTTGCAGGTATCTCTTACTTCGATCAGGATGGTAACCTCGGTAAACTCAACTATAACCGTTGGAACTACCGTGCCGGTGTCGATGTAAAAGTAAGCAAGTGGTTGGGCGCTAATCTGACTGTTAGCGGTGACTATGCTACAAAGGAAAAGCCATTGGTAAAGGTGGGTGGATCTGGTGATGAGAAGGACTACAACCTCCTTCTGACCCGTCCTACTTACATGCCAGAATCAGTAAATGGCTATGATATCCTGGCTTATGGTCCTAGCAATACACAGAAGAACCAAAACCAGCAGTATAACTTTGCTACTTTGCAGAACAATGGCGACTACCGCAAGAACATGAATTCAAACCTGAATATCAGCGGAAGCCTTGATTATGATTTCGGTTGGAGCAAGATTCTGAAGGGATTGAAGTTGCGCTTCTCTTATTCCAAGAGTATCAATACCGATAAGGGTAATGAGTATGGTTCAAACTTCACCCTCTATCAGATGTTGACTCGTTATGGTAGCGGTAACCACCTTTATACTCCTACCAGCGGCGATAATGCAGGTTTCGATTACCTGGCAGCGTCTAACTTCAATGGTGTGACAACCGCCAATGGTGACTATCTGGCTCGTACCATGGTTCGTACTGATAACTATCAGATGAACTTCACAGCCCAGTATCAGCGCGATTTCGGTCAGCATCATCTGGGTGGTCTGTTCTCTATAGAGAAGTCTGAGGCAGAGAGTGAGTACTTGCAGGGACAGCGTTTGACCCCATATCCTTTCACTACCGGTCAGTATAACTCTGCAACAGGTGAGATGACTACTATGTTTACCCGTAGTGAGAGCGGTACCCTTTCATATATCGGCCGTATCAACTATGCCTATGCCAACAAGTATCTCTTCGAGGCTCTGGTTCGTTCTGATGCATCAACCAAGTTTGCTCCAAAGAACTACTGGGGAACATTCCCTGCTTTCTCTGCAGGTTGGGTAATCTCTGAGGAGAGCTGGTTCCGTAACAAGGTGAAGGGTGTTGACTTCCTGAAGCTCCGTGCTTCCTGGGGTATGACCGGTCGAGACAATACAGCGGCATGGCAGTGGATGCAGGTTTATGCACAGGATGCTAACCGTGGTACAGTATTCGAGACTGGTAAGGATTCTGGCAACCGTATCACCATCAATAAGAACAATTCTGCTGTAAATTCAGATGTTCATTGGGATAAAGACTACAAGACCAACGTGGGTATTGATGCCCAGTTCCTCAACAACCGCCTGGCTGTAACCTTCGATTACTATTATGAGAAGAATCGCGAGATGCTGATGAATATCAAGCAGACTGTTCCTTCTACCGTAGGTACACAGAGTGCTGCATCCAACATCGGTGAGATGGATTCATGGGGTGGTGAGCTCTCTGTTACATGGAAGGATAAGATCGGTAAGGACTTCAAGTATCGTATCGGTATCAACACAGGCTGGTCTGACAACAAGGTACTGAATATGGACTGGGTCACAGACTATCTCTACCGTCAGATTACTCCTGGTCACCGTACTGACGTAGGTCTCTGGGGTATGCAATGCATCGGTATGTTCCGTAGCTTCCAGGATATTGAGGAATACTTCACGAAGTACAACATCTCTACTTATATGGGTATGACTAAAGACCAGGTTCGCCCTGGTATGTTGATGTATAAGGATGTTCGTGGTGCTTACGATTCTGAGACCGGTACTTATGCCGGACCTGATGGTATCGTAGATGTAGACAACGACCAGGTAGAGTTGGGTCATCGCAGCAGCAATCTCTATGGTTTGACCATGAATTTGGGTGCAGACTGGAAGGGCCTTTCTCTGACAGCTCAGATTGGTGCAAGCTGGGGTGGTTATACCACACTTCCTGGTGCAGCATTGAAGCCAACAGGTAATCTGGAGTATTGCAACATGCCTTCATTCTGGAATCCAGACAATATGTTTGCTTATCAGGATGTATATGATGGATCAGGAAATCTCGTAGTTAAGGAGAACCGTGAGGCTTACTATCCTAACCTGAAGTATACAGATGTGAATGCTGTTGCATCCAGCTTCTGGAGAGTAAGTACAGCACGTGTGGCTCTGAACCGCTTGACCTTGGCTTATACTTTGCCAAAGAGCTGGTTGGGTAGCATCGGTATCAACAGCTGCCGTATCAATATTACCGGTCAGAACCTCATCAATTTCTACAATCCATATCCAGACAACTTCATGAATCCTATGTCAGGATCATACGGAAGCTATCCTAACCTCCGTAAGTGGACAGTGGGTGTGAACCTCTCATTCTAATGAGATACTTATATAATTCTTAAAAAGAAAAGAACAATGAAAACGACAATAAAATTATTCAGTCTTGGTTTGGCTTCAGCCTTGGCTTTCAGCTCTTGTAGTGACAGCTTCCTGGAGGAAAAGAAGAACTATGACAATGTAAATAAAGACATTTACAACTATTATGAAGGATGTAATGGTCGTGTAAACGATATCTACAGTTGGTGTTTGCCAACAACCAACGATTTGACCTGGAAATATCCTTCTATGGGTAATGCGGATGAGGCAGGTAAGTCTACTGAGGAATACAGTGGTCTCAGCTCTTTTGTAGACCCACAGGTTGAGCTGAGCTCTACCAGTTCCACAAATTCGGTTCCTGATTTCTTCATGGGCGACCAGTCTAATATCCAGGCATCTGTATATGGTAGAATCCGTAATGTCAATGATGTAATCCAGGGTATCAGCGGCAGCACTCTTTCTGAGGAACAGAAGAATGAATTGCTCGGTCAGGTATATTTCTTCCGTGCATGGTGCTATTACAACTTGTTCAAGTGGTATGGCGGTGTGCCTCTGGTTAAGGAAACACAGGATCCTTTAGAAAGTTCTGTTACTCCTCGTGCTACATCTAAGGAGACTTACGAGTTTATTCTCGATGATTTGAACAAGGCTGCTGATATGTTGGCTGCCAAGACAGAAAATGGTTCTGGATGGTCGGAGAAAGGCCGTGTAACTACTGGTACAGCCTTGGCTTTGAAGGGTCGTTTGATGCTTTTGTGGTGTAGCCCTCTCTTCAACCGTACTAACGATGAAAACCGTTGGAAGACTGCTTATGAAACCATGAAGGCTGATTTGGAGCGTATCAACAAGTGTGGTTATCACTTGTATACAGACAATGACAATAAGAATGGTTCTACCTTTGCCAAGATGTTTACCGATGGCGGTAATAATCCAGAGGCTGTGTTCGTTACCTTATACAATAATGTAACAGGTGATGGTCTCGATAATCAGAAGAACAACAACTGGGAGCGTCAGATTCGTCCAGCTAATACAGGTGGTAGCGGTAAGAATGCTTCTCAGATGCTGATTAATATGTTCCCAATGTCAGATGGTAAACTTCCTGAGAGTTGTGATACTTATACCAAGTTGGCACGTTCTGAGAAGACTTTGGATAGCGAGACTCCATTCCTGAATCGTGACAAGCGCTTCTATCGTACATTCGCTTTCCCTGGCTTCCGTTGGGCTTACAGTGGTAATGCGTCAGAGCGTGATGCGAACAACCCTTCTGATGGTGCCAACTATGTGCTTTGGAACTACGTATGGTATACCAGCATGAATGATGCCGGTAACCCTGAGAGTGGTGATTCTTATGGTGCAGACAACCTGTTGAAGAGCCGTCAGGGTGTGTATGTCCGTAAGAAGAGTGATGATTTGGATGTCAATTCTTCTCCTCTTTATAAGTACGTAGCTCTTGATACTAAGGGTGCTGCTCCATTCTATTCTGCAGCTCCATTGATTGAACTCCGTTATGCTGAGGTTCTCCTGAACCTTGCTGAGGTTGCAGCAGGTGCTGGTCATCTGGATGAGGCTGTAGGATATGTTAAGCAGATTCGTGAGCGTGCTGGTTATTCAGCTGCAAATTCTGAGGATGATGGTATCACACCAGCAGCTTATACAGATCAGGCTACCTGTATCTCTCAGATTCTCTATGAGCGCCAGATTGAGTTTGCTTACGAGGGTAAGCGTTTCGATGACCTCCGCCGTTGGATGCTCTTCGATGGTGGTACTGGCAAGGTAGAGGGTGCTCCTTCTACATGGACATTGACCGGTTGGGGTGGCAATACCTGCACATGGCTTGGTTTCAAGGCTTTGAACGGCCAGCGTCGTGAGAATATCCAGTATCGTGTTGCTGATAGGTATGGTGTAGGTGGTACTACCTTCAATTCTGACCCATTGTTGAAGGCTGGTACAGAGCGTCCTAAGGGTGTTGATCTCCGTGAGGATGATTTGAATACTCAGCTCGAAAATTTGTCTACATGGTATAAGGACAACTTGAAGTTGAAGGTACAGAAGGGTGACGGTTACGATTCTAACAAGAATCTCCTCTACATGAATTTCCGTCCTAAGTATTACTTCTTAGGCTTCTCTTCTGGTACATCTAACGCCAACAAGGCTTTGCCTCAGACTATCGGTTGGGGTGATTACAACAATGGTGGTGCCAATGGTACCTTCGACCCATTGGCTGAGTAATGTCAAAAGAGGAATGACAATATTGTCATAACATAATATATTAAGGTTGCGGGGTGTGTTCTCTTTTTAGAGAATGCACCCCGTTTTCGATTACCTCATATCTGGCTTATGTTTTTCAAAGAAAATTACGCTAAAATCAGCCGAATAGCTAAAAATGAACTA
>ULYE01007771.1_pt1 | contig 22940 bp, 18 predicted proteins | sample 1961921 | NCBI WGS metagenome assembly ULYE01 (sample SAMEA4835856, study PRJEB28245) | human gut metagenome | biome: gut microbiome; material: fecal sample | place: Denmark | collected 2008 | reverse complement strand
AAGCAAAATCCCACTAAACCCTATAGGTTGCGGATTTGAGGTCTATCATAAACTAATCAAAACAACCAAAGTATGGCAAAGAATCTAAAAGTAGGTATGCTTGTTTGCGCCTCACTGTTGGCGACAAATGCAGCATACGCTGACAATTCTGCTACACAGGAAAGTTTGCGCATTGAGCAGCAAACCAGCAAAATCAAAGGAACCATTGTCGACAGCAAAACCGGTGAACCAATTATCGGTGCCAGCGTCAAAGTGAAGGGCACAAAACTCGCCACAATCACCGACATTGACGGCAACTTCGAACTGAACGCTCCCGAAGGAGCTCAACTACAGGTGTCGTATGTAGGCTACAAGAACGAGGAGTTTGAGGCTCGCAACGGCATGAAGATTGAAATCCATGAAGACTCAGAGTCGCTGGAAGAAATCGTAGTTGTGGGCTACGGCACACAGAAGAAGGAGAGCCTCACCGGCGCTATGGCAAATATCAAGGCCGACAAACTGAAAGACGTTACTTCTGCTACAGTTGAGAATATGCTCAACGGTAAGGTTTCGGGCGTATATGTAGCACCAGGTTCAGGACGTCCTGGTTCAACGGGTGCTATCGTAATCCGTGGTCAGACTTCTATCAACGGTGCAACAGCTCCATTGTGGGTTGTTGACGGTGTAATCGTGGGCAACTCTGCCGGCGACCTCAACCCTGACGATATCGAATCAATGACAGTACTCAAGGACGCTGCCTCTACCGCTATCTACGGTTCGGAGGGTGCCAACGGTGTTGTTGTTGTCACCACAAAGCAGGCTCGTCACGAGAAGATGACTATCACACTTTCTGCCAAGGCAGGTGCAAGTACACTCAGCCGTGGCAATATGGAGATGATGGACGGTGCCGAGTTCTACGACTATTATAAGTCGTTCCAGAATGTAGAGGCGGTGAACTTTCCACGCTGGAACGAAGACTTGCGCAACTCTAACTTCAACTGGTTCAAACTTGCCAAGAAGACTGGTTCTACTCAAGACTATAACGTGACCCTTAATGGCGGTAACGAGAAGATGCAGTCGATGTTCACCATGGGCTACTTCAAGGAAGAAGGTGCTGTGAAGGGCTACGACCTCAGCCGCTACAGCACACGTATCAAGGTGGTATACAAGCCTTACGAGTGGCTTACCATCAAGCCTAACCTCAGCGGATCGCGTACTACAGATACCGACCGTCAGTACAGTGTAGGCGCTATGTACTCTATGTTGCCATGGGATAATCCGTTTGATGAGAATGGCAATCCTGTACCAAACCAATACGAGGGATGGGTTAACTCTAAGGGTTCAAACTATCTCTATGACCTCTCGAAAGGCAACTACGGCTCAAGCTGCTCATACGACCTTGCAGGTGGATTCGACTTTGACATAAAGATTATGCCATGGCTCACATTCTCATCTGTAAACAACTACAGCTACTACAACAGCCAGTCGCATGGCTATACCGACCCGAAGTCGGTAGGTGGTGAAGGTGTTGACGGACGTATCACAGAATATAACTACAACACAACACGTCGCTATACCAACCAGTTGTTGCGCTTCCAGAAGTCATGGGGCAAGCACAACGTAAACGGTCTGTTGGCTTACGAATTCAACGACTGGGAAATGAAGTTTACCGACGTTTACGCTACTGGTTTCCTTTCAGGTTTTGAGGACTTCACAACAACATCAAAGCCCGAAAAGGCCAACGGCTATCGTCAGGCATGGGCTAAGCAATCGTACTTCACACAGTGGCGCTACAACTACGACAACCGCTACTTCGGTGAGGTTTCACTGCGTCGTGATGGTCGCTCTAACTTCGGTTCGAACAACCGCTACGGAAACTTCTTCTCATTCAGCGGTGCATGGAACATGAACAACGAGAGCTGGTTTAAGGCTCAATGGGTAGACATGCTCAAGCTACGTGCATCATTTGGTTCGGTAGGTAACGTGCCCACATCACTCTATCCGTCGTATTCGCTCTACTCTGTAGGCGCTTCATACAACGAACAGTCGGGCGCACTCATCTCGCAGATTGGCAACAAGGACCTTACATGGGAGAAGACATTCACAACGGGTGTCGGCGTAGATGCTGCTTTCTTCCAGAATCGCCTTACAGCCACTCTCGACTTCTACGTTAAGAACACAAGCAACATTCTCTATCAGGTGCCTGTAACTGGTCTTGTAGGTGTGACATCTATCTGGAAGAACATCGGCAAGATGCGCAACACAGGTGTTGAGCTTACCATCGGTGGCGACATCATCCGCACAAAGGACCTCACATGGAACGTTACAGCTAACATCTCACACAACAGCAACGAACTGCGCGACCTCTACAAGCAGCGCGATGCCAACGGCAACTATGTTGTTAAGCCAGTGATTGTCAGCGACGGTACAACCATTGCTGGTACAGCACAGCGCATTCTTGAGATTGGCGAGCCAGTAGATACATATTACATGAAGGAATGGGCAGGTGTTAATCCTGAAGACGGAAAGCCACAGTGGTACACTAACGACGCCGACGGCAACAAGGTGGTTACCGACAGCTACTCTAAGGCTTCTTACTACAAGTGTGGCAAGTCGTCGCCCGACGTTTACGGCAGCTTCAGCACATCGGTATTCTATAAGAACTTCGACCTTCAAGCCAACTTCGGCTACTCGCTCGGCGGACAAATCTATAGCTACTTCCGTCAGGAGTATGACTCGGACGGTGCATACGCAGGCGACCGCAACCAGATGAAACTGCAGAACGGCTGGTCACGCTGGCAGAAGCCTGGCGACAAGGCTACCCATCCGCGCGCAATGTACAACAACCAGGACAAGGGCAACCTCGCCTCTTCACGTTATCTCGAAAGCTCAGACTATCTGAAGCTTCGTTCGCTGACACTGGGCTACAACTTCAATCTCAAGAAGTATGGCATCCAGACACTGCGCCTCTCTGTATCAGGCGAAAACCTCTTCTGCATCACCGACTACTCGGGTGTTGATCCTGAGCTTCCTGCCGACAGCAACGACAAGGGCGTGCTCAGCGTTACAAGCACTGGCGGTGTATCAGTATACCCAGCCGTACGCAAGTTTATGTTCGGTGTTAACTTAACTTTCTAAAAACCAGACTACAATGAAAATGAAAAAAAGTATATTGGCTCTCATGCTCGGAGCGACATTATTCGGTTCGTGCGACATAGAGCGTTTTCCGACCTACAACATGTCGGACGAACAGATAAAGAACGACCCGGCAGGCAATCTCGACGCATTGCTCAACGGTATGTACGCGCAGCTCAAGTCGTGGTCAGACCCAATGCATCGTTGCGGTGAATACGCTGGCGACAACATGGTGATTCGTGGCTCGTCAACCGATGCCTTCTTCGAATTCATCAGCTACTCGCGTACACCTAACAACTATCGTCTGCAGAGCTTCTGGGACTCTGGCTACAAGGCCATTGCACAGGCTTCAAACATTATACAGATGGTGTCTGAAGGTCAAGGAGCAGAAGTAGACAACGCTCTCGGCGAGTGCTACTATGTACGTGGTATGATGTACTTCTACCTCTGCCGTGCCTACGGCCGTCCATACTACCAGGCTCCATCTAAAAACCTCGGTGTGCCTCTCGTAAACGGTACACCCGACAACATTCTCGACCTTCAGCTCAGCGACCGTGCTACTGTAGAGAACACTTACAAGCAGGCTATTGACGACCTTAAGAAGGCAGAGCAGCTGCTCTCTGTAAACCGTGGTCCGGCTTACGCTTCTAAGGCTGCCGCACAGGCTATGCTCTCACGCGTTTACCTCTATATGAGCGGTACATATGAGAATCCTAACCGTGAGTATGCTCAGCTTGCTAAGGAATATTCTGATAAGGTTATAGGCAACTCCGACTACGAATTGCTTCCACGTGAGGACTTCATGCTCTACAATACTCTGCGTCCTGAGGACAACAAGGAGTCTATCTTCGTTGTTAAGCGTGTAGCTTCAGAATTCTCTGGATGGGACCACTACTATGGTATCGGCGGTATGTACTCTAACATCGGCGGTATGGGCTGGGGCGAGATGTACGCCAGCCAGAAGTATATCGACCTGCTCAATGAGACAGGACGTAACGATTGGCGTCCTGCATCTAAGAAGATTGTAGACGCTCGAGCCAACTTCATCGAGCCTACTTACACTGCCGACAACAAAGAGGTGTTCCGTTTCATCTATGTAGGAAACGACAACAACAAGCATTATGCTCAGTTTGACACAAAGCACACTGGCAACAAGATTACTTGTGTTGACAAAGAAGGCACGTCATACGACCTTACAGTGGTTGACGCTACAGCACAGTACTATACCATCAACTACGGTGGCAAGACCTATCAGGGTATGCTCGACAACTACATCACAGTAAACCGTGAGTATCCACAATTCTACATCGTGAAGTGCTCGCGCGAGGGCGAGGACTCTCAACTCCACTCTCCTGTCATCAGCCGTTTGGGCGAGATATATCTCAACCGTGCTGAGGCTCTTGCCAAGCTTGGCAACTATGCCGATGCCGAGAAAGACCTCAACAAGATTCGTGGACGTGCCATCGTTGGTGGCGAATATCCAGAAGGCACACTGAACGCTGAAAATGCATTCACCCTGATTGATAAGGAGCGCCAGCTCGAATTGGCTTATCAGGCAGAGCGCAGCTACGACGTATTCCGCAACGGTCATGCTTTGACACGCGACTATCCAGGTCCGCACAACCAGCATGAGGTGGTTAAGGCTTCCGACTATCGTGTGACATACTACATCCCGCAGAACGCTATCAACGCTTATCCGGGCACACTCACTCAGAATCCTACTGACGACAGTGGCGTAATCATGCAGTAAACCAAACACGTAATGGAAACAAAAGTTGTTTGCTGAAACGACAAAAAAACAACATAAATCATGGCTGAAACTTCTCACGAGGTTTCAGCCATTTTTTGTATATACTTGAACAAAAAAGTAATACGTATTCATTTTTGAGGTTAATTGACAAGAAAAATTCGTAAGGCAAGATATTCGTCAATATCCATAAATTTCTGTATCTTTGCACCAAACAAAATCAATTATAGAAATGGCAGCAAATAATGAAAACCGACGCGACGAGGGTCTGCAGGCTCTCGGCGCAAAAACCAAATATCGTGACGACTACGCACCCGAAGTTCTCGAATCGTTCGTCAACAAGCATCAGGGTAATGACTATTGGGTAAGATTCAACTGTCCCGAATTCACATCATTGTGCCCTATCACCGGACAGCCAGACTTTGCCGAGATACGCATCAGCTATGTGCCTGACGTGCGAATGGTGGAGAGCAAGAGTCTGAAGCTTTATCTGTTCAGCTTCCGCAACCACGGCGACTTCCATGAGGACTGTGTCAACATCATCATGAAAGACCTCATAAAGCTGATGGACCCGAAATACATCGAAGTGACTGGCATTTTCACTCCGCGCGGAGGCATCAGCATCTGGCCGTACGCCAACTATGGCAAACCCGGAACAAAATGGGAGAAACTGGCAGAAGAGCGTTTTGCCAAGCACGACATTTAAGATAACAACGACTTAAAACACACAAATGGAAAATAAGAAGACATACACTTACGACGAAGCCTACAAGGCTTCACTCGAATACTTTGACGGTGACGAACTGGCTGCGCGCGTATGGGTGAGCAAGTATGCTATGAAGGACAGCTTCGGCAACATCTACGAGCAATCGCCCGAAGACATGCACTGGCGACTGGCACGCGAAATAGCACGCATCGAAAACAAATATCCCAACCCGATGAGCGAGCGTGAGGTGTTCGACCTGCTCGACCACTTCCGCTACATCATACCAGCTGGCAGCCCAATGACTGGCATCGGTAACGACCACCAGATTGCTTCGCTCAGCAACTGCTTCGTTATCGGCATCAAAGGCGACGGCGACTCATACGGAGCCATTATGCGTCTGGATGAAGAGCAGGTGCAGCTGATGAAGCGCCGTGGCGGTGTAGGCCACGACCTCTCGCAGATTCGTCCCAAAGGTTCACCCGTTGCCAATTCGGCTCTCACCTCTACCGGACTCGTGCCGTTCATGGAGCGATACAGCAACTCTACACGCGAAGTGGCACAGGACGGCCGTCGTGGTGCGCTGATGTTGTCTGTCAGCATCAAGCACCCGGACAGTGAGGCGTTCATTGATGCCAAGATGACCGAGGGAAAGGTTACCGGTGCCAACGTGAGCGTTAAGATTGACGACCAGTTCATGCAGGCTGCCGTTGACAACAAGCCATACACACAGCAGTTCCCGATAGATTCAGACAATCCTATCGTGAAGAAGGACATCTCAGCCAAGCAGCTTTGGGAGAAGATTGTACACAATGCTTGGAAGAGTGCCGAGCCGGGCGTACTGTTCTGGGACACCATTCTGCGCGAAAGTATTCCCGACTGCTATGCCGACCTCGGATTCCAAACCGTCAGCACCAATCCCTGCGGCGAGATACCTCTCTGTCCTTACGACTCATGCCGACTGCTTGCCATCAACCTCTACTCATACATAAAGAATCCGTTTACACCCGAGGCAAGCTTCGACTTCGACCTCTTCAAGGAGCACGTGGCTAAGGCACAGCGCATCATGGACGACATTGTCGACCTTGAACTTGAGAAGATCGACCTCATAATGGATAAGATCAGCCACGACCCGCAATGCGACGACATCAAGCATGCCGAGTATCATCTGTGGGAAAAGATAAAGGACAAGAGTTCGAAGGGACGCCGTACGGGTGTGGGCATTACAGCCGAAGGCGACATGCTTGCAGCCATGGGACTGCGTTACGGCACCGAAGAGGCTACAGCATTCAGCGTCGACGTTCATCGAACATTGGCTCTAACAGCCTACGCATCGTCAGTAAAGATGGCTCAGGAGCGCGGAGCTTTCGCCATATTCGATGCCGAACGCGAGAAGAACAATCCTTTCCTGCTGCGCATAAAGGATGCCGACCCTCAGCTCTACAGCGACATAATGACCTACGGACGTCGTAACATTGCGTGTCTCACCATAGCTCCTACGGGCACAACATCGCTCATGACACAGACCACAAGTGGCATCGAGCCGGTATTCATGCCCGTATACAAGCGCCGTCGCAAGGTAAATCCCAACGATGCCGACGCACATGTTGACTTCGTAGACGAAGTAGGCGACTCATTTGAGGAGTACATCGTATATCACAAGAAGTTTCTCGAATGGATGCGCATCAACGGCATTGACACCGAGAAGCGCTACACCCAGGAAGAGATTGACGAACTTGTGGCACGCTCACCTTATTATAAAGCCACAGCCAACGATGTCGACTGGCTGATGAAGGTACGCATGCAGGGAGCCATACAGAAATGGGTGGACCACTCTATCAGCGTAACTGTCAACCTGCCAAACAACGTCGACGAAGCTTTGGTCAACCGTCTGTACGTAGAGGCATGGCGCTCGGGATGCAAGGGATGCACCATCTATCGCGACGGCTCACGCTCGGGCGTGATGATAGCAGTAAGCAAGAAGGACAAGAAGAAGAAGAGTGCCGCACAGCCAGCCAACGACAAGGTGACTGCTCTTGCCAACGTGCTTGCCGTAACGGAGACACGTCCGCGCGAACTGGAGTGCGACGTGGTGCGATTCCAGAACAACCGCGAGAAGTGGGTGGCATTTGTCGGACTGCTCGACGGCTATCCTTACGAGATATTCACGGGTCTGCAGGACGACGAGGAAGGTATAGCTCTGCCCAAGACCGTCACCAAGGGACGCATCATCAAGCAGGTCAACGCAGACGGAACCAAGCGTTACGACTTCCAATTTGAAAACAAGCGTGGTTACAAGACCACCGTCGAGGGACTCTCAGAGAAGTTCAACCCCGAATACTGGAACTACGCCAAGCTCATCTCGGGCGTATTGCGCTATCGTATGCCTATCGACCACGTGATAAAACTTGTAGCATCGCTGCAGCTCAACGACCAGAGCATCAACACATGGAAGAACGGTGTGGAGCGAGCCTTGAAGAAATACATAGCCGACGGCACCGCTGCCAAGGGTCAGGTTTGTCCCGTATGCGGACAGGAAACGCTCGTTTATCAGGAGGGTTGCCTCATCTGCAAGAACTGCGGAGCCTCGCGCTGCGGATAACACAAAAAGGGACTGCTTGCAAAAGTAGTCCTTTTGCACTCCAAATGTAGTCCTTTTGCTCTCCAAAAGGGGTCCTTTTACAACGCAAAAGGGGTCCTTTTGCAATGCAAAAGGACTACATTTTTTTTGTAACCATATTTATGTAGCTAAAAACAAAGGCAAAAGTATATGAAAACGCTAACAGAATCATACGTTCACATCGACGGAATACGCCTGCACGCACGTCACGGAGTGCTTCCACAGGAGCAGCTCACGGGCAACGACTATATAATAAATGTACGCGTAGGCTACGACATTTCGCGCGCTATGCAAACCGACGACGTAGCCGACACGCTCAACTACGCCGAGGTTTACAACATCATAAAGGAGGAGATGAGCACTCCATCCAAACTCATAGAACACGTGGCTGGCCGCATAGCCAACCGACTTATGGACAGCTACTCCCAAATTAGCTCGGTAATGCTACGCATAACCAAATGTAATCCGCCAATGGAGGCAGACTGCAACGGCGCTGGCGTGGAAATACTCGTAAAGAGAACAGAATAGAAAATAAAAAAAATAGGAGGTCATAGCCTCCTATTTTCATTTCTTTCGGAACTCTCGCAGCACATCACAACGCCTTGTGTAGTCGTCAATAGCGTTGGGATAGGTCTTGGCAAACATGTCAAGGTCGCCCAAAGCCATATATTGTGCCGATTTAGGATGCACCACCAGTACCTCCTTATAGCCGTTGCTGGTATCGTATTCGACAGTTGCCCACGACTCCACGGGCATGAAAGCCAGAGCATACAGAGAGCGATAGCGCAACCGAACGTCGTCCGACTGCTTGGCAACATTCAGATACTTCACCGTCTCGGCAGCAAAGTCCTTCTCCCACGAGCGCGCCGAATCCATCACACTGTGATAGTAATGCGTCAGATACCAGCAGTCGCCATAGCACGAAGCCTGATAATAGCGCACGGCAAGGTCGTATGCCATCTGCTGCTTGGCGCTGCCTTCACGTGCAAGACTGTATCGGCTTAGACGGTCGGTCATGTCCATACAGAAGTCAAGCTTTGCATTGCGGGTCACCTTCGCAGGCTCATAAGCCTCCTCCACCCTCTGCTTGCCAAACCAACGGGGCGTGTCGTAGTGACGCTGCGAACTGTAAATGCTAATCATCTGAGTGGAAAGCAGCGACATACCGACCTTCTTCAGATAAGGAATGGCATCGGCAAAGCGCCCCTCAGCTATGAGTTTTGTGCCGATGAGGTCGTTGAAGTAGTCGGCATCGTGATAAGTGTTCTGCGTGCAGTAGGTCTCGAAAGCGTTGGTATGGGACGTTGACAGATACTGATAATAGTCGGCAAGGCGGTCGGCTTTAAGACTATCCATCTTGCTGAAATACTCGTTCCACGGACCATACGACACATTATTATTATAGTTGCCTTCAGCATTCATCATGGCACACAGCGCCAGAGCCGTGTTGTCCATACCCGCCTTGCGGAATAGCGGTTCCAATCCACTATGCACCACGCGGTCCTTAACGTCGGTGTAGTGGTTTTCGTATTCGCTACTGCTGCCACGCTCTTCCTTTATCTTGGCATCAAGCCAACGGAATTCGGCAAGCAGATAGTCGGTATACTGGTCGGTCGGCTTATTGGTACGAGTGGAAACGAGCAGACGTATGGCACGTGCATTGTCGCGCATGCGCTCCGTTCCGTCAGCCTCAACAGCCTTGTCGGCTTCGGCTATGGCACGTTGGTTGTTGCCTATCAGATAGTCGACCATACTTGCAGCAGCCAGCCACAGGCTTGGCGACTTCACCTTGGCATTGGCAGCGGCATCGACGGCAAACTGCACGAACGCCATCGCCTCCTTGCGATACACCTGTTTGGCATCAATAGTCTTAAACCATTCGGCATCGTCAAATCCAGCCGCCTTCTGGTCGAGCGTTTCCTGCACATTGTTGACAAAGTCCTGTACAAGGAAATGCAGAGTCGGGGCGTTTGGATTCTGAGCGAATATTGTTTTTATTCCAGCCAGATTGCGGAAGTTGCGCATCACGGTCTTGATTGACTGCACGTCGCCCTGCTCGGCATATATGTTGCAGGCACGTGTGCGCTGACCGCTCTTGAGCAAAGCCCGTGCATAGATGTTGCGCATGGCATTGCGCCACGGACTCTCGTCAAGGCGCGAAGCCGTAGAGTTCCATAATGCAATATTGGCATTGTTGTAGCCCAACATCATATTGGCACGCATTTGCAGCAGCACATACTGCGGTCGGAGCGCCGTGCCACGATAAGCCTTTGCAGCAGCCAGCACATTCTGAAAGGACTTCTGCCGTTGTGCCATCTGCTGCTTCGTGGGATAGTTCCATGCATCCTCTGTATAAGCCTCGCACGTCTTGAAGTAGCGGTTGAACAGCGTGAGATAAGCGATCATAGCCGTGTCGTTCTTCTTTCGGGCTGTGGACATAATCTCGTCACGGTTCCACTTGTAGAATCCTATGCCACAGGGACCGTCATTGCCGGTGTACGTCTGCCAATAACGGTCGATGTCATACAGAAAGGCGGGTCCGTCGGTGAGTGCGTTGTGACGATAGACCGAGAACATATAACGGTTGTGCGTAGGTCCTTCGGCCACGCAAGCCGCAACATCGACAATCGGCAGAGCCGCTATCAAACTACATATTAAGAATCTTTTCATAATCTTTGCGTTTAAATCGGTTGATGTTATTGTTGTTCAGATCGAAGAGTATAATCTCGTTGTTGGCGTCGGGACGGCGAGCACCTATTATATTAACAGCCTCAATGATGTCGTCAGCCGACGGTTGGCGAAGTACGATGGAGTCGCTTGGCAGTATGGGATATTCGTCTTCGTGATGGATGAAGCCCACAAATCTGCCTCCACGAAACAGTATGCGCCATGCGAATATGGGGTAAGCCGTGCTGAGCTTCAGCTTGTAGTCCTTCAGACGGGGCAGGTATGGGGCGGCATCGTGCATGTCGAGTATCGGCTTATGGCATCCTATATCTGTTGCATCGCCCGTATTGTACATCATCAGCACGCCTCGATTGGCAGGCGGAGGTGTCTGCGCAAGCTGATGCAGACGTATGGTCGACGAGAGTTTGAGGTGACGGCTGTGACACTCGCGCATCATGGCACGCATGAATTCGTCATACAGCAGGCGTGTCGACCGGGTCCAGTCGCAGTCAATCTGTATCTCGCTTACGTTATGCACGTCGTTGGTCTCGTTCATCTGCACTATGCGCCTCACGATGAGTGCAGCCAGCTGAAGGCGGTCTTGCTTAAGACACTCAGGCAAGACGAATACCGTAGGCACTACGTCCATGCCCTGTGGCACGCCTGTAGCAAACTTAAGCGTTGCATTAGGCACCGCCCTGCCACTCGCATCAGTCACTACGTCGAAGTATCTGATGTACATACGGCCGATGTCGTAACTGCTGATGAATGCCGACTTCGTAGAGTCAATATTAAGCGTTGTGCTCCAATAGTAGACCGAACGCATCGTTATGGGCTGAGGTTTGGGCTTGCTGCACGACAAGGTCAATCCCATCGACAACAGGAAACAGACAACAGCCGAGCTTAACTTGATTGTCATTTTTTACGTTTGTCTATTTTACTTTATTATATTGCGAATTTACGCAAAATCAAAGACAAAGCAAAATATACTTACATGTTTTTATCAGTTTCACGCAGTTATTAACGATTAATTCGCTAACTTTGCACCTAAAATTGTTGCAGTTCAGACATTTGGACAAACCAACCGCATCACATTTATGGCAAAGAAATTATTGCTCTTTATATTTCTCATTATATCGTTAGTATCGTCAGCAGCCGATGCCAACCGCAAATTCACGCTTTGCATCGACCCCGGACATGGCGGAAAGGACACAGGTGCACCAGGAAGCAAATCGGTAGAAAAGAACATCAACCTCAGCGTGGCGCTCGCATTCGGACGCTATGTGGAGCGCAACTGTCCCGACGTGACGGTTGTATATACTCGCAAGACCGACGTGTTCATACCATTGTACGAGCGCGCCGAAATAGCCAATCGAAAGAAAGCCGACCTGTTCATATCGGTACACACCAACGCATTGAAGGGCAACCACAGCATGCGAGGATTCGAAACATACACATTGGGCGACGGACGCTCGCACGCTAAAAAGGAAAACCTTGAGGTGGCAAAACGTGAGAACTCCGTAATACTGCTCGAGAAAGACTACAAGCAGCACTACGTGGGATTCGATCCCAACTCGCCCGAGAGCAACATCATGTTCGAATTCATCCAAGACAAGAACCTGACACGAAGCATAGAGTTTGCCAAAATGCTGCAAACACACGTGTGCCGCGCAGCCAACCGACCCAACAAGGGCGTGCATCAGCAGAACCTTGCCGTGCTACGACTCACGTCTATGCCAGCCTGCCTGATTGAGTTGGGCTACATCTCAACCCCCGAAGAGGAGCGCATGCTCAACGACAAGGCGCAGGTGGACAATATGGCACGCGGCATATACAACGCCTTCGTACAATACAAGAACAAGTACGACACACACATGACGGTGCCTTACAAGACAATATCCGACCCCGTATCCGAAACTCCCGAACCGGTACAGACCACCGGGACGGACAATACGGATATGCAGGCAAGCGCCGACAACCCCAATAAGGACAACGCTGACAACACAGCCAATCCCGAACGAAACCCGAAACCATCCCGAACAAACAATGCCGAGAAAAAGCCCGCAAAAACGCAGACTGTAGCCCGACCAACAGGAAGAATTGACAAGGCACAGCCGGTATTCAAGGTGCAGATAATAGCAGCACAACGCAAGCTCAAGGCAGGCGACCCTAACTTCCGTGGACTTGAGGGATGCGAGTTCTATCAGGAGAACGGAATGGCGAAGTATACCTACGGAGCTTCAAACAACTATAACGAGATATACCGCCTGCGCAAGGCTATACTCGACAAGTTCCCGGGAGCGTTCATCATAGCATTCAAGAACGGAGACAAGATAGACGTGAACCAGGCAATACGCGAATTCAAACAAAACAGAAACAAATAAACATTCAACAATATTATGAAAGGATTTACGAAAGAAGTGAAAATAGCACTCGTCGCTATCATGGGAGTTATTATACTGTTCTTCGGAATGAATTTTCTGAAAGGACTCAACATCTTCTCGTCAACCGACGACTACTACATAGAGTTCAAAGACATAAGCGGACTGTCAACATCAAGCCCCATCTACGCCGACGGATTCAAAGTGGGCACCGTAAAGGATGTCATCTACGACTACTCGGGCAACCATCCTACACGCGTACTCGTCGGACTGGACAAGGCAATGCGCATTCCTGCCGGCTCAACAGCCGAGATTGAGAGCGACTTTATGGGCAATATCAAGGTCAACCTGCTGCTCGCCAACAATCCACGCGAGCGTGTCATGCCTGGCAGCACGATCAAGGGCAACGTCAACGGAGGTGCCCTTGGCAAGGCAGCCGACATGATTCCTACTATCGAGAAGATGCTGCCTAAGCTCGACAGCATTCTGGGCAGCCTCAACACCCTGCTTGCCGACCCCGCTCTGGCACAGTCGCTGCACAACGTACAGACCATTACCGGCAATCTCACCACTTCTACCGCCGAGCTGAACAAGCTCATGGCGTCGCTCAACAAGGGTGTGCCCGTGATGATGGCAAAGGCCGACGGAGTGCTCGATAATACAAACAAGCTGACATCCAACCTCGCCCAGCTCGATATACAGAACACAATGCAGCAGGTGGACCAGACTATTAATAATGTAAAGGAACTCACCGCAAAGCTCAACAGCAACAACGGCACACTCGGATTGCTCATGAACGACCCCTCGCTCTACAACAATCTCAACTCAACCATGTGTAGCGCCGACTCGCTCCTGACCAACCTCAGACAGCACCCGAAACGCTATGTACACTTCTCTCTGTTCGGAAAGAAGGACAAGTAAGCAATATAGATTTTGTATAAATAAGCATAAAGAAATGTTTCACGGCTTCAGACTCGCTCTGAAGCCGATTGTTTCAACATCTTAGCACGATTGTAAACAATGTTTCACCAACAACACCCCGAAAATGCCAAAACTACGTAACTATCAGAGAATCAACCGATTTTCATAAAAAACGCGTTTATACGACCGCAATTTTATAAAAAAAGCTAACTGTCGGTAAATAAGGATGTTAACAAACTTTGCTTAAACAATAAAATGCAGAGTATTTGCTCACATCAAAAAAAATAAGTAATTTTGCAGACGGAATTTTAAGAATCAACTGTCGAAAGACATTTTAACATACGTACCACAGCCAATGAATTTAAGTCCTGAGAAGCTTTGGGACAAGTGTCTCGCGCTAATACACGAGAACACTACCGAGCAACAATACAACGCATGGTTCAAAAGCATTGTCTTCGAATCCTTCAATGAGGAGTCGAAGACCGTGTTGATACGCGTACCGAGTCCGTTCGTGTACGAGTATTTGGAGGAGAACTATGTCGACTTGTTGCGCAAAGTGCTTACACGTATGTTTGGAGAAAACGTTCAGCTTTCATATCGTATCGTGACCGACAGCGAGAACAAGAAGACGCAGGTGGTGGAAGGCGACGAGCCTACCAACGAGAATATGCGACCCAAGACACGCACCAATGCCAACGAGTCGCCCAACATTCTTGACGCATCACCATTGCAGGAGATTGACTCGCAGCTGAATCCTCACCTCACCTTCCGCAACTATATCGAAGGCAACAGCAACAAGTTGCCACGCGCCATAGGTCAGACCATAGCCGAACATCCGCAGAACATGCAGTTCAACCCGTTCTTCGTATTCGGTCCTTCGGGATGTGGCAAGACCCACCTTATTAATGCTATAGGCGTCGAGGCTAAGCGCATCTACCCCGAAAAGCGCGTGCTCTACATCAGCGCCCGATTGTTTGAGGTGCAGTACACCAATGCCGTGCTGCGCAACACTATCAACGACTTCATCAACTTCTATCAGACCATCGACGTTCTGATTGTTGACGACATACAGGAGTGGGAAGACAAGAAGGGTACACAGAACACCTTCTTCCACATCTTCAACCATCTCTTCCGCACAGGCAAGCGCATCATTCTTGCCAGCGACCGTCCACCGGTAGAACTGAAGGGCATGAACGAGCGACTCATCACACGATTCTCTTGCGGACTCATCGCCGAGCTTGAGAAGCCTAACGTACAGTTGTGTGTTGACATTCTGCAAAGCAAGATACGCCACGACGGCTTGAACATTCCTGAGGATGTGGTGAAGTTCATCGCTTCGACAGCCAACGGAAGCGTGCGCGACCTGCAAGGCGTAATCAATTCGCTCATGGCTTACAGCGTAGTTTACAACTGCAACGTTGACATGCAGCTTGCCCAGCGCGTAATCAAGCGCTCGGTAAAGGTAGAGGAAAATCCGCTTACGGTAGACGACATCATCGAAAGCGTTTGCCAGCACTACAATGTTACGCCTGCCAACATCAACAGCCGCAGCCGAAAGAAAGACTACGTTATGGCTCGTCAGGTGTCGATATATCTGGCACAGAAATACACCAAGATGCCAGCAAGCCGAATAGGACGACTCGTTGGCGGACGCGACCACTCTACTGTGATATACAGTTGCAACCAGGTGGAGCAACGCATCAAGATAGACAAGAAATTCTCAAGTGAGATAACGAGTATAGAAAACTCGTTCAAACTGAAAAACTGACAACACTTGCCACTCATCCAATAGATACTGGCGGCAAGTAGTTGTCAGTTTTTTTATGCTTATAGGGTTCTGACTTTATTTGGGCTTTATACGCCACTTACTTCTTTTCGGCTGCAAAGCGCTCTTCCTTAAAGTATTTAGCTATCGGCTTCATGAATGGCGTGAGGTGTACGTCGTGCGGCACATTCTGATAGTCGAGGCGTGTGATGCATTGCGAGACATACAGCCTGTGCTTGGCACGCGACAAGGCTACGTAGAACTTGCGGGCGTCCTCAGCCAATTGGCGGGGATTGTTGCGACTGTAATAGTTGGGCATACGTCCGTCGACGGCATCGAATATGATGACATTGTCAAACTCCAGTCCCTTTGCCTTGTGTATGGTCGTGACGAATATGCGCTCCTTCATGTTGCTGCTGCCGCAAAGGTCAGCTTCCTTCAGAGTGCTTATCTCCATTGTATGATTAGAAAGCTGCTCATATAGCGACGGTTCACGACTCGGATCTATCATCTCGCCCGACAGATAGTCCATCACAAAACGCAGTCCGTCTATCTCCTGCACCATTCCTTCAGAAAGTAGATAGTCGTAGAAACGATTCAGTTCGACTACCAATGCAGGCTTCACCAGCTTTTCATCATCGGCTACAACGGCTAAGGCTTCAGCCCCGTCTGCACTTTCGTCTCTTGAATACATTCTTTCCAGAGCCGATACGTACATCTGCTTGTAGTTACGACGCAATGTTTCGACACGCTGACGCACACGACTGTCGTTAAGAAAGTCGTGCTGCTGCCCTACCCTATCCTTCGAAAGCTCATAGCAATGCACCACTACGCTGCGCGTAGCATTGACATCATCATCGGCAAGATGCGAGTTGGAGCCTTCGAGATGCAACACTTCAAGCAGATACTTCAGTTTGTGCTCTCTAAGTTCGGGATGCAACAGACGTACAAGTCGCAACGAGTCGAGATACGACGGATGCAAATCATGCAGATTAAGGTCTGGCGTGTAGCGACGAAGATTGAAGTCAAGTATGTTATAGTCGTAATCGGCATTGTGTCCGAGCAGAGTACATCCGTCGGCATAAGCCATAAACTGGCGTAATGCTTCCTCGTGAGTCAGTAAGTCATGGTGCTTGCGCTCCTCAACAATAGGATTAACGATGTCGCCAAGCATAGCAGGAATCTCCTTGTCGGTTTCGACATATACCGTAAACTCCGACCCTTTCACCACCTCGCCGTTCCTCATCTTCACAGCTGCTATCTGCAGGATGTCGTCCTCAAACACATTCAGTCCGGTTGTCTCGGTATCAAACACGACTATCGTGTCATTGGCGTAGCTATCGACAAATCGCATAAGATAGGTAGAATCATCGTCGCGCAACAGGTCAGACGGCAATATAGCACGGTCGAACAAGTCACGCACAAACTTACGCGCAGCAGCATTGCTCTCGTAAACACGCACTCCCTTCATCAATCTTGCCCACGACATAAAGCTGAACTCATTGTTCAGCACACCAAGATGAGCCAACAGAAGCTTCACATCGGGCTGTGAGAAGAGGTCGGTACCCGAAACCTTGAAATGTCCGATACCACAACGTGTCAGCTCCTGACTTATATCCTCAGCATCGCGGTTGGCATTAACCACAAAGGCCGTGGTAGATTGCGGGAACGTACGGTTCAAATTGTCGGCAAACTGTACGCAGTCGCGCACCTCCTGATCATAATCCTCGCTACATAGAATCTTCAGTTCGTTGCCCATAAGCACCTCATTGCTACTCTTGCCGGCATCAGGCAAAAGCGCACTATCTATACGAAGCACTTCAGCGGCATAAGTATTGAATATGTCGAGCAGATAGCGAGGCGAACGATGGTTTACCGACAGATGATGCAACTGGCATGCCGGCTTTGACTTAATGGCAGAAAGCGTATCGAGCTTGGCTCCCATAAACGAGAATATGGCTTGCTGCTCATCGCCAAGAAACATGACCGTGCGGAAAGGGCGAGCAGTAAGCATCTTGATTATAGCCATCTGCAAGGGATTGATGTCCTGCACTTCGTCCACCTGTATCCACGGATAACGCTTGTACAGTTTTCGTTCCGTATCGGCAACAAGCGCATCGTACGTCATCATAAGCAAATCCTGGAAGTCAAGCAGTCGGTTGGCTCGCTTATACTTGCGGTATTGTTGGGCAAGCGTCATCTTCTGCAGAAGCTTGAATATGGCCTGACGGTCGCCATAATCGCACGTGTCCGACTGAGTAAGGTCGCGATATTGCTCCACATTATTATATATATCAGTCATGGCTGCCGCATCAAACGGCTTACCCATAACTGTACAGATACGACGCATAGCTGCTATGTCAGTAAGATTGATGCACTCCGGATGCACACGCAATTCCTTTGGATGTCCGTGGCTAATCTGATGCATCATACTCTCAAGATGGAATATCTCGCTATACGAGCGACGACGGTTGTAGTTGGATTGTACCAGATATTCGTCCTCACCAAGATAGCGCGCAAGTATTGATACGGCATCATCCTCGTCAATAACGCTCGACTCGGCAGCCACAAGTCCCTCGGCAAACAGAAACTTTGAGCAGAAACGATGCACATTACCAACAAAAACGTCCCTCACATCATCATCCGCGATGTTCTGCGTAATGCGTTCAATCATGCCGCGTGCAGCACGGTTGGTGAACGTAAGGCACAACATATCCTTATACTCTACGCCCTCTGAGTCGTGAGCATAGCGTATGCGTTCGGTCAATATCTGGGTCTTGCCACATCCTGGAGGCGCAAGCACAAGATGAAATCCACCTTGAGCCTCAATCACTTCCTGCTGACAAGGGTCGGGAATAAATCCGCTGACAGTTTGCGTATTTTCTGATGCCATAAACAGCTACAATTGGTTCGTATTAAAAGAATATACAAAAATAACACAAACTTATGGGAGAACGAAATAAAACTGTAAAAAAAAGAGAACGAAACAAAACTCTAAAAAAGAATTGTTTCGTTCTACGCTGTTATCCATTTTTATTTTTGCATTCTATGAGACTTTGTTTTTGTGCATTGCCTTCTTTCTGATTCTAATCCTTATTCTGTAGCCCGACCATAAGCACCAAACGGCAAGTATGCCCATCACAAAAATAAAAATGTAGGTGGCAATGCTTCCTATGAAGATTCTTCCACTATGCACCTCCAATGCCACATTCCATAGCGACATAGGCAGTTGGTTCATACTTGCAGGTTGAGGGCAGAATGTCGTTCCTTCGTAATATTCCGCTATTACCGGAGCAGAGAAGTCCTGACTCATACCGGCAATGGCTTTCTTTCCGAATGGAGCGCCTGTTTTCTTCGGTGCAGACTCACCCGTAAAGTAATCGAAAGCCTTAGCTTGATGTCTGTCCCAAACATACAAACCGCTAAACGAACCGCAAAGCCATCTGCCTTTCATGTCCTTCTGCAACACATTCAATCCCATCACGCTTACGGGAGGAGCTGAAGCGAGTGCTTTCACCTTTGCATTTGACATATTCAGGGAATAAAACCCTTCTGACGTTGACAGAAGCCAGTCGTGGCAACTATCATCATACCGAATCATACGGAGCTTGTCGTTCCATGGATTTTCGCTCTTTAGAGTTGTTCCGGGAAGCGCCGGTATCTTGTTCAAGACCAAGGCTATCATAACAGGAGGACGAAGACACCAACCCGTCAGAGCAATCAGCAATGTGAGAATGATAGTATAACGTCCTATTCTGTCATGCAGACGAAACGATTGTTGCATCAGGACTCTATGTTTCGGTCGCAACCATATTATGACACCTGTCATGCAAAGCAATACCAGGATTATGGCAATGGCATCAACCACAAGTTTTCCTGCCATGCCAAACAATTCTCCGCTATGAAGCAACCAAACAGTACGGAATACCGTCACCTTGCCGTCATAATTCTTTGGAGCAGAAAGTTGTATGCGCTTGAATGTTGTATATGGAGGCAGCGACACGTAAGCAAAGGAACGGCTAAGCACCACAAGAGTGTCGCCATGCGAAGCTATATCGGTCAACTTTTCGTCGTCTTCCAACGGCATCTTCACCTCATTCCATTTACCATGCACTCCATATCGGTATATTCCGAATGGCGATACCGCCCAAAGACTGCCATTTGCTGCCTTTATTACATTTCTTATCTGACGATAGTCAGCGCCTATAGGCAATCCGTCATTGAAGTCATTGAAGCACGAAGCCTTGTTATCGGAAAGCCATATCCCTCCATTGCCGTAAAGCAACAGGCGATGAGAAAAAGCCTTCATAGTCAACGAGTCTTCTACAAGGGCTTTGTCAAGATCGAGCGTTCCTCTTAGCAAACTGCCATTCCAATTGCGATACTCATAACGGCTTGGCAGATACTTCCTGCTCACGTTCACATCCTTAATGAGTGAACGATGATTAAGCAGAATACCTGATACGCAGAACATAAGCATGAAAAAGCTCATGCCAATCCCCAACCATTTATGTTGTTTTCTCCATTTCAATTTCATAATGCTATCATCATTTTCAGACTACAAAGGAACTAAATTCCCAATGAATGCACAATACTTAAAAATAATGAAACTATAGATATATTGCCATTTGCATTGCTACTTCAAATACTTTTTGTATATTTGCGATGTAATAACTAAAACCAACGGCAGTATGGAGTTTTTCTTTTTATTCACATGGATATTTGTAGTCGCTTTTGTAGCATTTGCCCAGAATGCTGGCAATAAACGGCACAAATACAGCATCAGTACTAAGCCAACAGAAGTTGATGAAAATAAAATAGTATATGACTTTAAAGGCCAACAAAGCTCCGAATCATATTACGAAGAAAAAGAGCAAGAGTTTCTTGCACAGATAAAAGAAATGTACGAGAGCCTCGCCAAGACATATAATTTCTCCAAATACAATAAAACAATGCGAGAAATCGAAAAACTTAAACGTGAATTGGCCAACCTACGAGCACAACATAAAGAATATATTGCCTCAACAAAAAATTAGTTTTATACAGAATACAACCTCACACTTAATCAAAACGATATGGAATATAAAGATATGATTGAAAAGATCAAGGCTTTGGCTATTAAGAATAGAGAAGCCAAGACAGCTGAAGAAAAAGCATTAATAAAAGAACAGATGGAACGCCTAAAGGCTGAAGACGAAAAAAACTTTGCTGTAGCTGTCGGCTTCATGGTAAAAAAGACAAAGCAAGATATAGAAGAACAACGTACATGACATTTATTATTTGTCGATAAATCTTTCTGAGTCAGCAAATTATTTCGTATATTTGTGTTGTAATCATTAAATCGTCTGCTATATGGAAACATTTTTTATTATATCGTCTATTTTCGTTTTTGCCTTATGCATAATAAAAGGTTTAGGAAGCATTCGTAAGAGTGTTGTCAGCAAATCTTTAAACTCAACTCAGGCAGACAAGCCCACAAAATCGACTTCTATTGTGAGGATATATAAATTTGACAATATGTATGACCCGCAATCTTATTTCTACAGATTAGAACGCGAGATAATGATTTCTTCTCTTCCTAACGATTTGATAAAGAGTGAGCTTGCAAATCTAAGAGAACAATACAAGGCTTACTTAGAGACGACAAACAAAACACAATAAAATCAACACACATTGCTTGGCACTCTCTATTAAAAGACTTATTTTTGCGATATAATAACTAAAACAATATCATTATGATTACTTACTGTATTTTGTCTGCGGTATTCTTTGTACTATACATTTTGTTTCAAGGCTTGCAGTCTGTAGGCGAAAAGTTGAACGATATAACGAGAACCTATGAGAGCAAGGAACCTGAGGATGAAAATTCTTTTGCTCAAAGATGCAAGCGACAAATTGAATACGAGAAAACACTGGTTCCAGACTCTGAAGAATTGCGTAAGGTACGCGAAGACTTTGAAAAAGCATATTTAGAAGAGCGTGAGAGTGTTCGATTAAAAATGTGCGAAGGATACCACAAATCGAAAAAAGCAATAGTTTATTCTCCTGAATATTATGCAGGCGATGAGCAATATGATAAATATCATAAATTGTTTTTTTCCATGGGATACGATTTTGTCGAATATACAAAACGCAGACCTTAATTCGATTCAAAGAGACACTCACGATGGAAGAAGACAACTAATGTATGAATAAGTAAATTTTTAGAAGGATGATATCCGAGAATTATATGCAAAAAAACAAAACCTAAATAAAATACTCGTATGATGCCACTACTCCAAAGCTTCTGTATTTTCTTCGCTATCCTCGTCGTATTCGTAATAATAAAAGAGACGACAAAAGGGGCGATGCACAATCTCAATGAAGCTGAAGTCAAAAGAGAACTTGAAGAATCTAAAGAATTCTACAAATTAATCAAGCGTGAAGCATGGCTAAGGCGCGTTGCAAGCAAAGAGGCAAGGCGGCTTGAGAAACGTCTCAACTATCTCTATAAATTGCGCAAAAAGGCAATCAATGGTAAAGGCAGATAGCTTCGTGTATTTTATATACAATTTGTATTGTGATAATTCAACATGTCTAAATTAAATTTCTAATCAATGTATGAAAATCTACAAAATATAAACACTATGGAAGGAGTTGACGCTATTTTACAAGAGTATGGCAGTCTTGCAGACAAGACCCCAAAATCGACTCCTATTGTATGAGGTTATATAAGTCAAAAACTTCGTATCATGGCATGATACGATGATTTCAAGGCACAATACGGTCGTATCAAGGCATGATACAACTATATCAAGGCACGCAACAGTTCTTTATATCACGATACTGACTATACGCATACATAATCTACGTCTTAACCATTCATCTGTTCTTATTACACAGGGATGAACGGAGGAACACGTATAGGATTACAACACCAAAAACTTCTTTTAGCTAAAAATCCCTTGCTATATTTCTTTTTCAATCAAATAAATCGTATATTTGCAAATGCAATATTAAACACGTACGAATATGATAATACA
>ULYE01026054.1_pt1 | contig 22944 bp, 13 predicted proteins | sample 1961921 | NCBI WGS metagenome assembly ULYE01 (sample SAMEA4835856, study PRJEB28245) | human gut metagenome | biome: gut microbiome; material: fecal sample | place: Denmark | collected 2008 | reverse complement strand
TTTTAATTGTTAAAACGGTGTAAAGTAAATCTGTATTAAGTCAACTTTGCCAAGTAATATGATATAACTTTAATTCGGTGAAATCGACTGTTTAAATGTTATATAGTTCCGTAACAAAAAATACAGCTGCCTCTATTCGGTCCTTTCCGTCTTCAAGCACATAGTATTTTCCGTCTTTTAGTACAACAAGCGCTTTTAAATCAGCATATTCAAATTCACGGAAAGACGGTGTATCCTTTTCTCCTGCAAGACTTACAAGCCAACCCTCGCTTGTACACTCAAGACATACATTATTATTGTTGAATGTTATCTTAGCCCTGTTTTTATCCTTTCCTGTATAGTCAATTGCCTGATATATAGATGTATTTTGCTTGCGAATACACTGCGCCACTGCACTCGCATATGGCTCAGTATGGTAGCCAAGGAGTGGATTGCTGCTAAATCGTGGCAAAGTTATTATGTCATAATAGTCAGCCGAGCCGTCAACAACAGCCACAGCAAAGAAATGATGGGCGTCAATGTCCTTAGCATCAACACACTCATCCATGACCCACCAAAGCGAACTGTTGGCAAAAGCATCATATTTGAGAAAATAATATTCGAACACCTCAATCCCCATCAAACTGCGAACTCTGCTGCACAATTTATTCAGCCTGTCACTAATTATTTTCTTTATATCATGGCATTTCAAATACTCCTTAATGTACGCGCTAAACGCTGCCTCCATTTCGCCAGCCCCTTCTTTATATCTGAAAAGCACATCCCATCTATCCTTGTATCCTAAGAATCTACGCAATCCATGGGCACACCATCCGAAATCGGCACCTTGATAACCAAATGCAACAAGCAAACGTACACGCTCAAGATCGGTAGCTAAACGGAACGCATCAAAAGCCTGAACAATATCTGACGTTGGAATGTTTCGTGAAAAGGAGCACATATTGCCATGAGTGTAACCAGAATCTTCAAGTTTATATAGGGCCGCATCGGGATAATGACGAGACCATTGATAGACCGTGCTTACATCACCCATGCCTAACTTAAACTCAGACAGACTCAACACATCACCCACAGAGCATAGATGGTCAATGGTTAAGATATATTGCGGAAGCTGAGAAAGACGAACATTGGTGTGTATCTTCATGTCTTTGGTAAGTCGCTGGGTTATTGACTCCAGCAGATTACGACATACACGCACATACTTCTTCAAGTTGTCTGTAACCGTGAAACAGCCTTGCCTCATACAATATCGTATGATACAGAAGAGCAACACTTGTTCATCCACAGAAGCTCTGTCTGTAATACAAGCTCCAAAGATATCAGTTGTCTCCGAGGCAAACAGACGTACACTACCGTCAACCTTTCGTCCTTCAAGATAGAAAAGTTCATTAAAGAAACCGCCTATACCACATGTATTAGCTTTACCGATACGGACAAACAAATCCAAAGCACCAAAAAGGAACCCTATGTTGTCAATATTCTTAAATATAGCTTTACGTGTCGCCTCAGTACCATGATTAGAATTATTGTCACTATCGACACCATTGCCCATAAGGAACGACAGTACACGATAAACATAATAATAGAAATTCATGAAGAACGAGTCGACCAATGGTCCTGAAGGTTCTGGCTCAAGCAATTTTTGCTCATCGGTTTTGTTTTTATATTCATCCTTTCGCTTTAGGTAGTCGGCGACTGCATAAGTCCAAAACAAATCAGTCCACTCATGTTCTATGGAATGAGTAAAATAGTCTTTTAGGCTGCTAAAATTCACTGCTCTTTCTGCATCCGCATTCTTGTAAACTACAGATTCATAATTTTCTTCAATATAGAGTATAAATTTTGCCTTCCAATTCTCAAACTCTGTGAGTTGCTTGCCACGGGCATTCATCTTCACATACAGCGAATCAGTAAGCTCATACGACTGCATGTCCAGCTTGTCGAAGTTCACAGCGTCTGTACTCAAAAGTCTTCTGAGCACAAACACTATCTCATCAGACTTGAGCTCACCAAACTTCAATGCAAGTGCATCAAGCATATCAAGCATTGACAATACTGTTGGATCTTGAAGCCAATCTTCTGAGAACCATGTTTGATTCTTTATGCTTTTAGATATCTCGCATACAAACTCAGACGGCTCATACTTAGCAAGCTTCTCGCAGAATGCCGTAGAGCTCCGCCGTGTCTTATAACTGAACACACGTGAACTGATATCACATCCTGACGTAATGTCAATATATTCGTCCAACGATTCTACACGACACCTGTTCAAGAGATACCAATGAAGCAGATATAGCGTTGTGAGTCGCTGTTGACCGTCAAGTGGCATAAATGCCCCATCACGGAATGTACCATATATAAAATCAAGCTCACACTGAATGTCTTTGTTAGTCAAGGCATCATATAGAGAATCAATGAAAGCATCACGCTTTTCGGATTGCCTGTTACTCCCTTGAACATAGTCGCGCTGAATGAGCGGAATTTCTATATTATTCTCTTTAAAAAACGTAATGAAGTTAGTATTCACTCCTTTTGATTCGTTTATCATATTATTTACCTGCTGTTCCATTTTTATTTACTTTGCTAATAAAATAATCGTATGCCTCTTTCACCTTGGCATAATAAGCCTCACGATCACTCTTTAACCAGAATTTCATGTCTGCAACACTTTCAGAAAAATGCTTGTTGAACACGTACTTCGTGGCAATAGGGACATATGTCTTGCATTCACTCTCGCGTTTCTGCAAGACATGACGCTTTGCGTCAATAAGATTGTTTCCCAATGCCGCGTTTGTATCACGGTCAACAAGTGCCATATTATATAGAGTGTGCATGTGCCCACTATTTATACCTGCCTTAGCATCAAATATGTCGTCTATCTGTTCTACTAAAACTTGACATGCTTTGACATTGTTGCCAAACTTACCTGGAACGGCAAGCAAATTACCCAACCCACGCAATGCATTAACAACAGTCTCATCACCTTGGCATTCTCCCTCGGCTATCTTACATGCTGTGTCATACCAAGCTTTTACATCTTCATACCTCATATTGTCGTCGAAGTCGAGATGCTGTGGATGAATATGCTCAAGACTTGTCACTTTGAATTCCTTGAATTTACGGAAATCAAAACGTGAGTCTTCCACCTTGTCACACAAATGCAGATAAACATTAAAGGCTTCAAGAATTCTGATTATGCGCTTGTCTGTCTCACCATATTTCAATTCATGAAGTTCACGCACACGCTTGTTTTTATCTGACTCATCACCAATTTTCTCTGTTATACGTATTGCATTGCCTATCTCACTCTCAAGATAGAGACGAAACGAGGGTTTATCCTTCTGTTTATAGGTGTAGTTATAGTATATATCCTTTATAAGCGGCAATGGGTCTGTGGCTGACTGCATCAATACAAGAAGTCCTATAAGATTATAATAGTCTGTGTTACAATACCAATTTCGTATGGCATTGTAGGCATCCCTTATCATTGTCCAAAGATTGTCCACACGGTCAGCATAATCAGCAGGTGAAAGATTTGTACCCATTCCAAGATAACATGAGATTATATGGAAGTCGCGCCTCTGGTTATCTATTATGGTGTACTTATGCTCTGCCTGTATCTGGTTGGCAACAAAACGCAGAAGCAGTTCCATATGATTAGCAGGATTGTAGCCTTCTGGTGTAAGCATACACCACAGTTGTGGATCATGCAGTCCTTTTTCAATGTCGTCCCACTCGGTGGCTATTCTAAAAAGACGCTCCCTCATCACATCACGACTATGACTGCTGCCATCCTGTTGGTAGATATCTCCCTGAAGGATAAGTGCCTTCACGAGTTCTGTATCAGTGAGTGCTATCTTACCATAATTCAAACGCGAGAAAACTTTGATCGAAGACGACTGACGACCGTCATCCTTATCCGAGTCTTGGCCAAACTCATACCATATAATTCTGACATTGTCTGTGTCTAAATTTGGATTGTGAGGCACAATAGCATTTAAAATATCCAACGGATTGCCCTTTTTCCAATCGCGTATTGTGTCCAAAGCCTCTTTAAGATAAAACAAATCGATATTTGCCAAACGGTCGACGGCAGGATTGACAGCATCCTCAAAAAGGTTTTTTCTACATTCATACTGCATCGTATACAGTGGAGAATGATTAGGATCAGAAGCATCCCAAAGAATACGGAATCTATCCGAATTGAGTATAAGCCACAGTGTTGTCAATCGTTGCTGACCATCAAGCAGATCATAAACATCTTTGCCATCAGAGCCATAGAGTTCTCTGTTACGTTCAGAAAGTCTGATATTTTTCTTCACCACTACCGGTTGGAGACAATAAAAGCCCCCAACCTTGTTTGCCTTACCTTTCTGATTGTTCTTAAATTCCTGTATATCATTGAGCAAAGCTTCAACATTCTCTTTCTCCCAACGATATCCACGTTGATAACTGGGTATGTTGAAACTCTTACCAAGAAGCTCCTTAAATGTCAAAAGTTCGAATTTCATAGTTTTTTTATATGGGTTTAAATGTTATTTTTTATAAAGCCTTACATCATATCTGCAACAATATTACAAAGAAATATCGACATAGACAAATATCCATCAAACTTTATTACCATACGTTCAAAAAAATCTGATTTCTTCTATACTTATGTATTAAAAACATTCTCTCGTCCAAAAAAAAGTAGTAACTTTGCAGACAAATCAGAATTTAATTTCCAAAACACTATACAAGCAGTATGATTTTATTTTTCATGACTCCAAGCAAGAGCGTGATTGCCACAGAAGTGGATCACCAGCTCTCTCAAGACGAGATCAATGAACTGTGTTGGCTTTACGGCGGTGCCACTCTCATTGAGGGTGAGACTGTCGAGGGATTCTTTGTGGGTCCGCGCCGCGAAATGATTACTCCGTGGAGTACGAATGCCGTAGAGATAACTCAGAACATGAGCCTCCACGGCATTTCGCGTATTGAGGAATATTTCCCAGTAAGCTCCAAGGATGCCGACCATGACCCTATGCTCCAACGCATGTACGAAGGTTTGGACCAGACGGTTTTCACCGTCAATCACCAGCCTGAGCCTATCAAGCGTGTGGAGAACATCGAGGAATACAACGAGCAGGAAGGCTTGGCCCTCTCGGCTGAGGAGATTGAGTATCTCCACAAGATCGAGAAGGAGCTGGGCAGACCATTGACCGACTCTGAAATCTTCGGTTTCGCACAGATCAACTCTGAGCACTGTCGCCACAAGATTTTCGGCGGCACATTCATCATCGACGGCAAAGAGATGGAGTCGTCGCTGTTTGCTATGATTAAGCAGACCACCAAGGAGAACCCTAATAAGATTCTCTCTGCTTATAAGGATAATGTGGCTTTCGCCCAGGGTCCGGTTGTAGAGCAGTTTGCTCCAAAGGACCAGTCTACATCTGATTACTTCCAGGTGAAGGACATTGAGAGCGTCATCTCACTCAAGGCCGAGACCCACAACTTCCCTACTACTGTGGAGCCTTTCAACGGTGCCGCTACCGGTACTGGCGGTGAGATTCGCGACCGTATGGGTGGTGGTGTAGGCTCATGGCCTATTGCCGGTACTGCCGTATACATGACAGCCTACCCGCGTCTTAAGGACGACGACAACCAGACACGCGATTGGGAGGACATCATGCCCGTGCGCAAATGGCTGTATCAGACTCCTGAGCAGATTCTTATCAAGGCTTCTAATGGTGCATCTGACTTCGGCAACAAGTTCGGTCAGCCGCTTATCACCGGTTCTGTGCTTACATTCGAGCACCAGGAGGGTGAGGAGAAGTATGCCTACGACAAGGTTATCATGCTCGCAGGTGGCGTGGGCTACGGCACCAAGCGCGACTGCCTCAAGAAGGAACCACAGAAGGGCAACAAGGTTGTTGTTGTAGGTGGCGACAACTATCGCATCGGTCTTGGCGGTGGCTCTGTATCATCAGTAGACACTGGCCGCTATTCCAACGGCATCGAGCTTAACGCTGTCCAGCGTGCCAACCCAGAGATGCAGAAGCGTGCATACAACTTGGTTCGCGCTCTTTGCGAGGAAGATGTCAACCCTGTAGTTAGTATCCACGACCACGGTTCAGCAGGTCACCTCAACTGTCTCTCGGAGCTTGTTGAGGAGTGTGGCGGCGAGATTGACATGACTAAGTTGCCTATCGGCGACAAGACTCTCTCGGCAAAGGAAATCATTGCCAACGAGAGCCAGGAGCGTATGGGCTTGCTCATCGACGAGAAGCACATCGACCACGTGCGCCGCATCGCAGAGCGCGAGCGTGCTCCGCTGTATGTAGTAGGCGAGACAACTGGCGACGCCCACTTCTCATTCAAGCAGGGCGACGGCGTGAAGCCTTTCGACCTCGACGTGGCTCAGATGTTCGGTCACTCGCCGAAGACTATCATGCGCGACGAGACCGTGGAGCGTCACTACAAGGACGCTGAATATACTCACGAGGAAACTTCAGAGAATGGCAAGGACGACGTTCTCGACAAATATGTAAGCCGCGTTCTGCAGCTTGAGGCTGTGGCATGTAAGGACTGGTTGACCAATAAGGTTGACCGTTCGGTTACTGGCAAGATTGCACGCCAGCAGTGCCAGGGCGAGATTCAGTTGCCACTTTCCGACTGTGGTGTTGTAGCTCTCGACTACCGTGGCAAGAAGGGTATCGCTACCGCTCTTGGACATGCTCCTCAAGCAGGTTTGGCCTCACCAGAGGCAGGCTCAGTACTTTCTGTAGCCGAGGCCCTCACCAACATCGTTTGGGCTCCTTTGGCCGATGGCATGAACAGCCTTTCACTCTCAGCCAACTGGATGTGGCCTTGCCGCTCGCAGAAGGGCGAGGACGCTCGTCTCTATAGTGCAGTTAAGGCATTGAGCGAGTTCTGTATCGACTTGAAGATTAATGTTCCTACTGGCAAGGACTCTCTGTCGCTGACACAGCAGTATCCTAACGGCGAGAAGATTATCGCTCCGGGCACAGTTATCGTGAGCGCAGGTGGCGAGGTTTCAGACATCCGCAAGGTTGTTTCGCCAGTTCTCGTGAACAACAAGAACTCTTCACTCTATCATATCGACTTCTCATTCGACGAGCAGCGTCTCGGTGGCAGCGCCTTCGCACAGAGCCTTGGCTTCGTGGGCGACGATGTTCCTACCGTAAAGAACCCTGAATACTTTGCCGACTGCTTCAATGCAGTTCAGGACATGATTCAGAAGGGTTGGATCATGGCAGGTCATGACATCTCTGCCGGTGGTCTTATCACTACATTGCTTGAAATGTGCTTCGCCAACAAGGAAGGCGGTATGAGCATCAACCTCCACAACCTTGCCGGCAACGACGTTATCAAGATGTTGCTTGCTGAGAATCCGGGTGTTGTTATCCAGGTTTCTGACAAGTATAAGGAGGAGTTCAAGAAATACATGGAGGACAACGGTATCGGCTACGCCAAGATTGGCTACCCCACTCCGTCAGAGCGCACTATCGTCATCAAGAAGGACGAGTATACTCACACCTTCGACATCGATGCTTTGCGCGACACATGGTTCAAGACTTCTTACTTGCTCGACCGCGACCAGAGCTTTAACGGTTGTGCTGCCAAGCGCCGCGACAACTACAAGAAGCAGCCATTGGAGATGAAGTTCCACGACTCATTCAAGGGCACTCTTGAGAGCTACGGCATCTCTGCCGACCGTCGCACAGCTTCAGGCGTCAAGGCTGCCATCATCCGTGAGAAGGGTACAAATGGTGAGCGCGAGATGGCTTACTCACTCTATCTTGCTGGCTTCGATGTTAAGGACGTCATGATGACCGACCTTATCACTGGCCGCGAGACTCTTGAGGATGTCAACATGATTGTGTTCTGTGGTGGATTCTCCAACTCCGACGTTCTTGGTTCGGCTAAGGGCTGGGCTGGCGCATTCCTCTTCAACCCGAAGGCTAAGGAGGCTCTCGACAAGTTCTATGCCCGCAAGGACACTCTGTCGCTTGGTATCTGCAACGGTTGCCAGCTTATGGTTGAGCTCAACCTTATCAACCCTGAGCACGAGAAGCACACACGCATGCTGCACAACAACTCACACAAGTTTGAGAGCACATTCCTCGGCTTGGAGATTCCGCAGAACAACAGCGTGATGTTCTCTTCACTCAGCGGCGACAAGCTCGGCATCTGGGTGGCTCACGGCGAAGGCAAGTTCTCATTGCCAGAGTCAGAGGACAAGTATAATGTTGTGGCCCGCTACAACTATGCTGAATATCCTGGCAATCCGAACGGTTCTGACTACAACGTGGCTGGTATCTGCTCGGCAGACGGTCGCCACTTGGCTATGATGCCTCACTTGGAGCGTGCCATCTTCCCATGGCAGAACGCTTGGTATCCAGCCGACCACCGTCAGGACGACGTTACTCCTTGGATCGAAGCTTTCGTAAATGCACGCAAGTGGATTGAGAACTTCGGCAAGTAATAAACTTCGGCAAGTAATAAATAGTATATAAAAAGAAAGGGTGTTTCAAAGGGGAAGTAAACAATGTTATAAACATAACTCCTTTTTGAAACACCTTTTTTTTCAAAACAATAAAGAAAGATGCAAAACTTCTACGTCAATGCCTTCCGCATATTCTTCAAGATAGGTCTCTTCACATTGGGAGGTGGCTATGCCATGATTCCTGTCATTGAGAACGAAATCGTAGACCGACGCAAATGGATGAACCGCAAGGACTTTGTCGACCTCCTCGCTGTGGCACAAACATGTCCAGGAGCCTTGGCTGTGAATATAAGCGTGTTCGTTGGCTACAAACTAAGAAAACTTCCAGGCGCAATATGTACTACTCTCGGCGTAGCCTTGCCGTCATTCCTCATCATATTGCTCGTGGCTATGTTCTTCCATAAGTTCCAGGACAACGAAATAGTGAAGTCTTTATTCAACGGCATTCGTCCGGCTGTAGTGGCTCTTATCGCTGCCCCAGTGTTCAGTCTTGCACGTACGGCACATATCGGATGGACCAATTTCTGGATACCCATCATCTGCGCCTTGCTCATTTATCTGCTTGGCGTCAATCCAGTGTATGTGCTTGTGGCAGCAGGAACATGCGGTTATCTTTTCGGACTTTTAGTGAAACCTACAGAATAATAGACTATGCTTTTTCTTAAGTTGTTTTTCTCGTTCTTCAAGATAGGACTCTTCAGCTTCGGGGGCGGCTACAGCATGATACCACTCCTGCAAAGCGAACTGGTTTACGACCAAGCTTGGATGTCGTCGGCTGAGTTCACCAACATTGTGGCTTTAAGCCAAATGACTCCCGGACCTATCGGAGTGAATGCCGCCACCTACTGCGGATATACAGCCGCACACAATGCAGGCATGAGCGAATGGTTATGCACTCTTGGCAGTGCCACAGCCACCTTCGCCCTCATACTCCCTTCGTTCATTATAATGATTCTCATCTGCCGCCTGTTTATGCGATACATCAACTCGCCGCAAATGCAGAGCATAATGTCGGGTCTGCGTCCCTCCATTGTAGGACTCATAGCGGCAGCAGCCTTGCTGATGATGAACCGCGAGAACTTCTCGTCAATCAACATCAACCCTTGGCAGTTCTGGATAAGCGTATTCATATTTGCCGCCACATTCATAGGAACAAGAATCATGAAAATCAATCCAATACGCATGATTTGCTGGGCGGCGTTTGCGGGATTGATGCTGCTTTACTAATATCTCAGAATAAGAGGGTGTGTCAGAACTCAAACAAAAGCGGGCTGAAAGCCCGCATTATTTGGGTTTTGACACACTCTTATTCTTTTTATTCCAATCAATATTCTGCCTCATTTGCCAAATGCCACGTTGTGAGATACGAGGCACGTATGATGTCGGTGAGCTTAGGATAGTTGATTGTTGAAGCCTCGTCCGACGGGAAGTTGTAGTTGGGCTGTCCGCCAGTATGATACCACACGATAGGCACTCCCTTAAGATGGAACGAAGACTGGTCGCTGCCTCCTATGGGATTGTCCCATGCACGGTAGTCGGGGTCGAAGCAGAAGTTATGCTTTGCCATGTCCGCCTTGAGCCAGTCGCCAATCTTGGGATGCGACGCAGTGAAGAAATACATCAGGTAGCGGCTGTCGGTTCCACTGCCCACCATATCGAAGTTGAGATAACCCTTCACCTTCGACATATCCTTGTAGTTCTGAGTGAAATAGCGCGAACCAAGCAAACCGAACTCCTCGCCATCCCAGAAGGCAAAGACAATCGTGCGCTCTGGGGTCGCACCACTTGCCACGAAAGCCTTAATAATCTGCAAAACAGCAGCTACACCCGAAGCATTATCATCGGCTCCATTATATATCTTGTCGCCTTCAATATCAGAATATACACCCTCATGGTCGAGATGCGCACCTACAACAACCATTTCATCGGTCTTCTTGCCCGGCAATACAGCAAGCACATTGCTCAAATTCATAGTACGATGCACTTGTTTCTTTATTTCGGCAATAGAGTCTGCCTCAACAAAATACTTCACGCCACGCTTCAACTTCTGCACGGCACATGCCTCAAACGGCTGCTCGTAAGAGTCGCCAAGGAAAGGCTTCAGTCCTGCCTGACGTATTTGCGAGATAATATACTGCTTGGCAATGCGCGAGCCACGCTCTCCCGCACGTCGTCCCTCCAAGAGGTCGTCGGCAAGGAAATACACATGGGCACGTGCGGCATCCTCAGTAATAGAACTCAGTCCAGCCTCACACTGGGCAGCGATTTGTTTTGCATTAACCTTCGTCAAATTCTTCGACGCTTTGCTGTTTGCTGCATTAGCAGGTGTGGCGAGCACAAGGGCAGCAGCCACAGACAGCAGAAATGTAGTTTGCTTCATTTGTTATTATTTATGTTTGTTATTATTATTATCAATGATTGATGCTGATTGTTGGTTTTTCTTGTGCAAACATACTAAAAAACCTTGGTATATCAAAACTTAGGAAGTTATTAAATTGAAATTTAGGTAAATCCATCAATATTAATTTTGTCATATAAAGCGAATATTGTAACTTTGCATGTTAGGAAATAAACACATTTTATATTATCATACACAACATTATGGCAAAGAAAGCATTATTGATGATCCTCGACGGATGGGGCATCGGCCAGCATGGCAAGGGAGACGTTATCTACAATACACCGACTCCTTATCTCGACTATCTTACAGCAGTTTCTGCTCACTCACAGCTCCTCACCTGCGGCGAGGACGTTGGTCTGCCCGAAGGACAGATGGGCAACTCTGAGGTTGGTCACTTGAATATCGGTGCAGGACGTATCGTTTACCAGGACCTCGTTAAGATTAACCGCGCTTGCAAAGACGGCTCTATCCTCCAGAACAAGGAAATCGTTAAGGCTTACAGCTACGCTAAGGAGAATGGCAAGAAGCTCCACATCATGGGCTTGACTTCTACCGGTGGCGTTCACTCTTCACTCGCCCATCTCTTCAAGTTCATCGAGATTGGCAAGGAGTACGGTTTGAACGACGTTTACGTACACTGCTTCATGGACGGTCGCGACACCGACCCGAAGTCGGGCAAGGGATTCATCGAGCAGGTGCAGGAGTGCTGCTCTAAGAATGGCGCACACATCGCAAGCATCGTAGGTCGTTTCTATGCTATGGACCGCGACAAGCGTTGGGAGCGCGTTAAGGAGGCTTACGACCTTCTCGTTGAGGGCAAGGGCAAGCAGGCCGACGACATGGTTAAGGCAATGCAGGAGAGCTACGACGAGGGCGTAACCGACGAGTTCATCCTCCCTATCAACAACTCTACTGTTGACGGCACTATCCAGGAAGGCGACGTTGTTATCTTCATCAACTACCGCAACGACCGTGCTAAGGAACTCACAGAGGTTCTCACACAGAAGGAGCACACTGAGGAAGGTATGCACACAATCAAGGATCTGCAGTACTTCTGCATGACTCCGTACGACGCTTCATTCACAGGCGTTCACATCCTCTTCCCGAAGGAGAATGTTACCAACACTCTCGGTGAGTATCTCGCTGCCCAGGGCAAGCGTCAGCTCCACACAGCCGAGACAGAGAAGTATGCTCACGTGACATTCTTCTTCAACGGTGGTCGCGAGACTCCATACGAGGGCGAGGACCGCATCCTTGTTCCTTCACCAAAGGTTGCCACATACGACCTCAAGCCTGAGATGAGCGCATACGAGGTTAAGGACAAGCTCGTTGGTGCTCTCAACACTCAGGAGTACGATTTCATCGTTGTTAACTTCGCCAACGGCGACATGGTGGGCCACACTGGTATCTACAATGCTATCGCAAAGGCTGTTCACGCTATCGACAACTGCGTTAAGGAAGTTGTTGAGACTGCCAAGGCTAACGACTACGAGACTATCATCATCGCTGACCACGGCAATGCCGACAACGCTATCAACGAGGACGGTACTCCTAACACAGCCCACTCATTGAACCCGGTTCCGTTCATCTACGTTACAGACAACAACTCTGCAACTGTTAAGGACGGCCGTCTTGCCGACGTGGCTCCTTCTATCCTCCACATCTTGGGTCTTGAAAAGCCTGAGGATATGACTGGCGAAAACCTTATCCAGGATAACAAGTAAAAAAGAATTAATATTCAGGAGGTCGAGCGCGAACGCTCGACCTCCTATTTTTATTCAATCTGACTACTAAGGAGGGTCCAGTACTCTCCTTTTTTCTTTAGTAGTTCCTCGTGTGTGCCTTGCTCCACCACACGCCCGTCGGCTATCACAACAATGTTGTCGGCATTGCGGATTGTACTCAGTCGGTGGGCTGCCACGACAACAGTACGGTTGCGGTAGAACACCTGCATATTCTCCAATATCTTGCGCTCGGTCTTGGCATCGAGAGCGTTTGTAGCCTCATCAAGCACCAGTATGTCGGGATTTTTATACACAGCACGCGCTATGAGCAGACGCTGTTTTTGCCCTTGACTCAAACCGTTGCCCTCCATGCCAACCTTTGTGTCGTAACCAAGCGGCATACGCATCACAAAATCGTCAATACATGCCACACGACATGCCACCCTGACTTTATCCATGTCGGGATTTTTCTCACCAAGAGCCACATTATGCCTAATGTCGTCAGAGAACACAAAACCGTCCTGCAACACACTGCCCATACGCTGTCTCATCAGATGCGGGTTGATGTCTGCCATAGGCACGCCGCCCACATATATACCACCCTTGTTAGGCGTATAGAAGCCAAGCAGCAGTTTAAGTATCGTGGTCTTGCCGCATCCGCTTGCGCCAACCACAGCCGTCATTTTGTGCTGCGGAATCACAAGATTAATATTCTGAAGCGCATAGTTGCGGTCGGCTCCACTATAACTGAACCACACATCGCGCAGGCTGATAGTCATGTCCTCGGGCACGGCTGTTGCCTGGCAACGCTGGATGTACTGGTCCTCGTCCTCTGACTCTTGTATCTCGCTTATCCTCTCAAGGCTCAGACGCGCATACTGCAACGAGCTTAGGAACGACACGAAATTGCTTACTGGAGCGGATATCTGTCCTATAATATAGCTCACCGACATCATCATTCCGAGTGTCATCCTGCCCTCCACCACCTCGCGGGCTGCCATGTAGGTAATGACAAGATTGGTTGACTGGCTGAAGAACACCGAGCCAAGCTGCTGCCACTGGAATATGTTCAGCGTCTTCAACTTGGTCTGAAACAGCCGTGTCTGCAAGTCTTTCCACTCTTCTATCTTGCTGTCCTCACAGTTGTTGAGCTTAATCTCACGCACGCCACCTATCATCTGATAGATTATGTCCTGCTCGTCGGCAAGCTGGTTGAACCGCTTCAGGTCAAGGTCGCGACGGCGGCGCATGAAGAACTGCGTCCACCCCACATACATCGCATTTCCTACGCAAAAGACCAACAGAATAATGACGTTGTAGTAGGCAAGAATTGATGCAAACACCACAAAGCCAACCATCGAGAATAGCGTCTCTACAGACGAGCCAGTAAGGAAATCCTCTATTCGGTCGTTGTCGCGTATGCGCTGGTTGATGTCACCCATAAGGCGGATGTCGAAAAAGCGAAATGGCATACGTATCAGCTTTGAGAGAAATTCGGAGACTATGGTGATGTTGACGCGCATGTTCATGAACAATGCCATGCGGTTGCGCACAATGCCAACGATCAGGCTCGACACAAACACAGTCATCTGGGCAATGAGCATGAGTGTTATCATGTTCATGTCGCGCTGTCCGATGCCAACATCCACCATACGCTGCGTGAGGAACGGGGCTATAAGCTGAAGCGCGCTTATGAGCAGCATTGTAATGAAGATACCGGTGAGCGACTTGCGGAAACGCTTAAAATACCTGGAAAGGAATTTCAAGCCCGAGCTTCCGTCTTGCTTCCTGGGCTCATAGCTGTAGAACCGGTCGGTGGGCTGCAAGAGCAGGGCAATGCCATAGTGACGGTTGCCTTCGCTGTGTCCCCAGCACTGCTTAAGCTCTTCTTCGGAATACTTGAGACATTTGCTTGCCGGGTCGGCTATATAATAATAGGTGTTGCCACGCTTGCACCGCACCTTGTAGCACACCACAAAGTGATGCTGGTTCCAGTGCAGTATGCATGGCAGCGGAATGTCTCCGGCAAGCCTGTCGATGGTGAGCCTCACGCCCATTGTCTTCATGCCAATCTTTTCTGCCGCCTCGCTTATGTCGCGCAGCGACACACCGTTGCGTGTGGTATGGCAAAGTTCGGAAAGCTCACGCTCAGAAAAACGTTGCCCGTAATGGCGGCATATCATGCGAAGGCATGACACACCGCAATCACGGGCATCGTTTTGAATATATACATGAAACATATTCTATATCATTGATGGAAAAATTCATTCACACGCAGACTTTCTACTCTGTTCTCATCAGCACATCATCGCTTCCTGATGACGACTGTGTGGACAGATTGCGGTTGAACAGGCGATATGTCAGCGTGAGCGACACGCCTCGCATGTCGTTTGTGCCGTAGGTTCCGTTGCGTGTATTGAGATAGCTGTATGAGCAGTTGTTGTAGTTGGCATGGTGGAGAATGTCGGTCACGCCGAAGCTGATAGTGAGCCGTTTCTTCAACAAGTCCGACCGCACACCTGCCGACCAGTTGTCTGCCCTGCGCTGCGTGGAGAAATTCTCTTTATTGAAGCTCTGGTAGCTGAACGACGTGTATACGCTTGTGCTCTTGCCAACAGGATAAGACAGATTGAAGTTGCCTTCCCAGTATGGCGTAGTCACGGTGTGGCGCTTGCCAAGGAAGTAGTAGACATCATGCGGAATCGTCACCACCACATTACTGTTGAAGAACAACTTGCCGAAAGCATGGCGGTAGTTAATCATTCCTACGTAGTGCTCCATACGGTGGGTGTTGACCGGCATATCCGTTGTCACGTTGCGGTCGTCCGACTGACAGAAGGTAGCAGTCTCTATCGGGTCGTATTTGTTGACATATCCCACTCCCATGACAAGGCCGTTGCCTATAAATCCGTAGAGGAAATACCGGTCGATATACGATGGGCGAAGGTCAACATTTCCGGTGGCATAGGCGAGTGAGTCCTTATAGGATGGATAAGGGTTCAAACCCTGGTAGCCCTGCCTGTCCAACGTGCGCATATAGACACCACGCAGAGTAACCTTTTTTGCGACTTGCCATTGCAACGTTACCGACGGCAGGATGTCGGAGGTGTGGCGCGCAGCCTTGTAGGAGTCAGTTCCAGTGTTTATTTTTATACGCGTGTCGGAATACTCGTAGCGTGCACCTACATTTACGTAGAATTTCTTCCATCCGCGTTGCAGTGAGAGGTAGCCTGCCGTAACGTTGTCGCTTAGTGTTTGGTGGTTGCTTGCAGCCGACACATTGGCAAACATGTTGTTTGTGGAGAAGTCGAGCGGATAGTGGGTGTTGTAGTAGCGTGCGCCCACCTCGGTGCCGATGCCTCCAGGTAGTTTGAAGCTATAAGAGCCATTGAGCGTGACAATGTTGTAGGTGCCTTCCAAGCGCGAGTAGACACTCGACTTGCTGTGTGTGGTGCGGCTCTCCTCATCGCTTGTGTTATCGATATGGTTACTGAGTATCGAATAGTCAGCCGACAGATTGAGACTGCTGTTCTCCGACAGGTCGCCTGAATAGGAAAGCGATATGTTGTGCAGGTTGCGCTGTGTCTTCTCCTTGCGCACTATGTCCTTCTCCTCGGTCTGGTCGCGGTCTTTATATGTAGTCAGTTCGTCGGCGGTCGTGTTGTCCTTGGTGTGGGAGAAAGTGTAGACGAGTCCTATGCGGTTGTTTTCGTTGATATAGAAGTCGTTGGTCCACGTCAACTCGTGCGATATGTTGCGCACGTAGGAATGGTTGGCCTCGTCGCTGCGGAATGTATAGTCAGGACGGTAGATTTCCGTGAAGTATGTCTCCTTGTTGAGATTCCTTAACTGGCTGTACGAGTAGTCAACAGTAGTCGCCCACTTGCCGCGGCTATAAGTGAAGTCGAACGATGGTTCTTCCGACACCTTCCGGCGCATGGTGAGCATGTTGTAAAGATTGAGCGACATGTAGTCTTTCATCGGCTTCAGCGTGACTATGTTGACAACAGCGTTTGTGCCCGATGGATATTTTGCAGAAGGCTCATACTCTATCTCTATGCGTGCCACATTGTTTGCCTTGATGGTGTTGAAGATGTCCTGCTGCGTCACTTCCCTGCCGTCGATATAGTATTTCGGTGCGCCTTTACCTATTACCTGAAACTGGTTATGTCCTATCATGACAAGTCCAGGCACCATCTTGAGCATGTTGCCAAGATTACCCATGCCACTAAGATACGAACCTTTCACGTTGACAATGTCTTTGGTTCCTTCATGCGACACGAGTGGGCGCTTGCCCGTCACAACCACAGAGTCGAGATTGACACTTTTGTATACAGTACTGTCGTTAGGGGTTTGCGCCATCGCGCCAATCGGCGACAGCAATAATGTTAAAAGGAGTGTGTGTCCACATGTCTTATTATTCATATCTTATTCTTTTGGTTTTATTTTGATTTTATTCTGTCATATAGTACTGGCAGCATGTCGGCAAGATAATCCTTGTATATAGAGCAATATGTCTTGTGGCTGCGGTCCTTGCAATTCGCGATGTCGTTGGGACAGCCTCCACCGCACACTGGCAACACTGCACAATGTCTGCACTCGTCATCATCAAATGGATCGGCAAAGAATGTCATGTCTGCCAACTTGCCAAATGATATCTTGCCATCAGTAATATTGCCTATGCTCATTTCACGTTTTCCCAAATGCTCCAGACAGCGATATATATTTCCTTCTGGGTCGATGACGGGCTGGTTGCCACAGCGGTACATGCACGGCAAACTCTTGCCTGGCATCTTTGTCATCAATTCCGGATAACGGCCTTCGGCAACAGCCTCGGCCCCCTTCTCAAACAACTGGCGGTCGGTCATGCACACGCCTGTGTGGTCGAAGCCTGTACGGTTTTGTATGTTGTTGCAGCCTATGGCAATGCGCCCGGACTGCATCTCTTCATTGAACTCTCCCTGCATGTATTCATATAAATCCTCGTAGGCACTGGGATTGGTATTGTCAACACCAACCTGAATGGTAAGCTGCACGGCGGCAAGCGACATCAAGCTATGTATGTTGGCTATGATGTCGGCAAACGACGGCTTTCCGCCTTTATAGAAGCGTCGCTTGTCGTGGGTTGCTGCTGTACCGTCAAGTGTTATCTGCAGATGGGTAAGGTGCAATGGCTCAAGGTTAGCTGCCACATCGGCGGTGAGCAGGCTTCCGTTTGTCACCATGCTTGACACGAACTCTACCCCAGCATCATTCAGTCGGCTACAAACAGAATGTATCACCCCAAAGGCAAGCAATGGTTCTCCACCAAACCAGTTGATTGCTATATTCTTGTTCTCTGACTGCTTTACAAGGTAGTCAACAATGGCATCCTCGACAGGCTTCTTCATCGTCGGCATTGTCTTGTGCGTGCCCTCAAAACAATAGCCGCAACCAAAATTACAGCACATTGTCGGCGCTATTGTCACTGCCAACGAGCGTCTGTCGAACATCTTGTTATAGTAAATATACCTATATTTGTTTATCTCTGTCTCATGGCTGTCTACAATAAACCCTTGTTGACGTAATGTGAGCAACAAATGCTCATCATCCGTATCAAAAATGTGTTGCCATACAGACGCTGAAATCTTGATGAAGGCGGACGTGAGTGTGTTAAACACCCACGCACCATCACCAAGGATTTTCGTTATATTAAACTGAGAGAGTTCCATTTTGTGCTTCATATTGTCACTTTTGGGTTTTCATGGTGCAAATCTACTTTTTTTTATTGAGAATCTAAATAAAATGAGAAACTTTCTTATTCACAAAAACTTCACAAGAGTTTACAGAAAATTCACAAATCATTGTCAACTATTTATAAATGAACTCTTTACATATTCATCAAAGCTTTTTGACGTGCCTTGCTTACCTGTCATTTTTGTATACAATCGCTTGCGTACATTTGAAATATTTGACATGGAATTACCTGTAATCATTGCTATCTCTGAAGGAATAAAGCCCAACTTTACCAGTATTGTTATTTCAAATTCCAACTGAGTCAGCATTGGCTTTAGAGAATACAGCGAATGTAGCCTCTGAGATACAAAAGAAAACAATTCGCTCCATTCATGCTTAGAAGCTGCTGTTCGTTTTATATTTGCAAGTTCCTTAAAATAAATCACAACTTCACATTTACTAAAATCAAAATCATCATACTGCTTCTTTAGAACATTCAATTCTTCTACATATTTTTGTTTGTCTGCTATTAACTGTTCAACTTGTATACTATGTATACTTTTAAGCTTTTCTATCTCTCCTTCTACTTTGTGTAACTCAGTTAACACTTTTCTATGTTCCTTGTTTTCATTCTCGATTTTATTCAAAGAAATCTTAAGTTGTTTCTGTATCAACTTCTCTTTAGTTTTCTGCCTATACCATAAAAATATTGCTACAAAAATACATGCAACAAACACAACAACAAAGACTATGAGTATGTTCCACAATCTCTGCCGCTCAACCTTTCCTTTGTAATACTCTCTAAATTTTTCTTTTGATTTATAAGCTGCTTGTAATTGCTGTGTTTGAGTTATAGATAAACATGAGTAAGAAGAATCGTTTTCTTGACATGCCAGTTCTGAATATTTGGCAATAGAATCCATATTGCCATAGCGTTTGTAAAGTGACAGCAGACCTTTAAATGAAGCCTCACGAACAGAATGATCTTTAGTGGACTTAATACCTTTCTCAAAATAATGCCTTGCCTTGCCTAAACTATCCTTGGCTAAATAATAAATTCCCTTCAATGTATAATAATATTCTCCACCATTAAACACTACACCATGTTGGTCTACATCTCCAGACAATTTATCATAGTCATCCAACACTTTGCCAACTTCATCTATTTTTCCTTCGGCAAGCATCTCCTCAACAGAAGGAACTAATGCCTTAGAAGCCTCACATAATAGATTTTTTCTTAGCAACAAATCTTTTATTTTTTTTCTCAACACATAACCGTCATGTGCTCTACCTTCAGAATCTAAGATAGCAGCAATCTGGATTTCTGCACTAACAGCAGCTATAGTGTCCTTTGCATTAAGGAAAAGGTATTTTGCATTATTATATTCCTCCTCAGCCTCACTTAATGCAAATTGAGCAAGCAAACACTCACCTATCTGCCCATGTACACGAGCCAATAATGCATACTCCACCGAATCCGGCTTCTCTTTTTTATACTCTAACGCCTTATGATAATACTCCAATGCCTGCGGATAATCCTTCAAGTCGCGGTACACACTGCCGAGAATATAATAAGCCGACATGCTCTCATAGTCAGTGCCGTGATTGTCGAAGTATTCTGCCGTGATTCTCATTATGCTGTCCGACTTGAACGGCTCCATGGCAGCGTTTTGCGCACGTCCACGAATCAGTCTCAGCCTCATGATCTCAGAAGTTGACATGTCCGCAGAGTCAGCACGCATAATGCTATCCGCCATTGATAACGCGATACCTGGATTCTTATTTGCAACACTGTCGACATGCAGTAAAAGCATGTCAACACGCTTGTTGCCACAAGATGCTGTCATTACGGCAACAAGTAATACAATAAAAAAGACTACACTATGTTTGTTCATACTCATTATTTGCTTAGCACAAAAAACGAGGGTGCATCAGAAGAAACACCCTCACCTTTCAACTCACCGCCCCACAGAAATGGGGTCTATGGGTCACAACGCAACGTCAACTTTTGTTTCAAAACGTCTCTTACAATGAATGTAGTTTCCGCGCTGTATGTATCTGCCGTGGCACGAGATGCCATCCTTTGCATACTTCTTCTTGCAGTCAACGTCGCCACCAATGATGTCGTCCATCTCGTCAAGTTTCAGAATGTCAATAGTGTCTGACATTCCAACATTTAATAAATCGATTTTCTTTTCCATATTAAACTACTATTTAAATTGTAAGACAAACAGGCATTATACTTACGCAAAGTTACAACAAATATTTGGAAACTGAACAATATCACAAATAAATTACTTTGCAAATACTTCTGCAAATGCTTTTTGTGCAAATTCCACAGGATTTCCTTGAGCCTCGTATGGATAAGCATTATGTTGCAATGTCCACTTCTCGTCCATGGCATAGAAATCTATGTCTTGCATAGGCTTGCCATCTAATGTTGCTCTAAGAGCTGAGAAATAAGCCTTCCAGCGAGGATAATAGAAGTCGGCAAGCACTCCATTCCATTCCTTATGGGCATACTCACGCAACCCTCCACGTTCGGCAGCACTACGGTTGCCCCATGTTGTAATCTGCACACGGGCGTTCCATTCATAATGGTCGCGCTCAGCATCATTCGCTCCAAGCAATCGGGCATAGCGTATCCAACGTCCTACCATAAAGTCGGGCATTGACGAAAGCAGACGGTCTTGCTGCTGTATTATATCAAGGAACTTGCTTGTAGCATGGTCGAACATCTTGCGGTCCTTTGCCTTATATGCAGCCACTATCTCATCATATACATAGCGTGCCTGCTCGGCTATAGCCTGACGTGTGATATCCACCAGGTCGTAGCAGAAATTGGCATTAGCATTCACCTCATGCGAAGCTTCCACCAAAAGCTGTGCTGCCCGGATAACATCATCAGGATTGTAATATTCCTCCATCTCCGACCACGACGACACCTGATAGGCATACAACGACGGACGCGCACAAAGTATCGACTCATGACAACCCTGCTCCACAACCTTGGCGTGTGCTCCATATATCGACTGTGCAAGCAAGAGCCATGCCTGCTGCACCTTCGCATTGTTTATCCTGCCATAACGTGCTTCCACATAATCATGAAGCCATTCTTTCCATGCAAATTTGCTGTCGCGCCATGGCAACTCTGTTACAAGCTCATACATCACCGGATTGTTCTCTATGCCTTCCATAGTAAGACCTACACCTTTGAGTGTAGAAGCAAAATTGCTCTGACGCGCCTTATAGTACTCATCTATCACATGCTGCAGTTTACCATACAATCCTACATTGCCTCCATAATTAAGCAACATGCAGAAAGCCCAATCATGTCCGTTGAAACCTTCCTTGCGATACCATGACGACTCAGGGTCGCCCCATTGTGGTCGGCTCTCAGAATAAAGATCGAGCACCAACATGTCGCCATTCTTTAAGTTGCGTATCATGTCTGGATAAGGACATGCCTGCCACGACTGAGCCACCCATACAGCCTTAGGATTTACCTTTTTCATCTCCGCCATAATAGCCTCACCTGCAGCTTTCAAGTCTACTCCATTCACATTTCCACCCTCATGAAATGGATCCATACTGTAGAAATCAACTTTACCGTATAATTTCTGCTGCTCCTTATAATATAATGAAGCAATTTCAGAGAAACGTTTGTCTGTAGGAAGAAGGAATGCAGGACGCTTATAGTCGCACCACTTGCCTGGATCAGCTACATTTAGTCCGAGTCGTTGCTTGGCGTCATGCGGCACCATGCCAGAATAACCAGGCAAACATACATGTATGCCAAGCTCCTTCATTCGCTTCATTATCTGCTTTTGGAGTGTCTCACGCTGGCGATACCAATTATCAGAGTTTGGACCACCCCAACCCTCAAGATTATTCATCAGCCACCAAGCCTGAAAAGCAGGACCAGCAATAAACTGATTTGCCTCCTCTTTCGAATAACCAAGTTTCAATAATACATTGCGCCAAACAACGTCTGTACCAACAATGTCAAGGCAAAGATTTATGCCATGAAGAGCCATCCAGTCAAGTTCCTGCTCCCAACGTTGCCAATTCCAAAAAGCCATAGAATAAGACAGAGTGCAATAGTTGAGATAATAACGATACTTTATGTCTGTCTCGTGTCTTTCCACATCTTGCACAAGCGGAAGAGTAGAAGGCAAAGAAGCATGCATTGAGTTCCATGTAAGATGCACTCCTACACGATACTTCAAATACCAATTAATACCAGAGGCAATACTAATGTAGTTATTACCTCGAATGAACGGCTTGCCATTCTTGGTAGAAATTTCAAAGAAATCACAGTCAGAACGCACAGTCTCAGTAATAATTCTGCGTGATGCTCCCTTGTCGATGCGTTCAAGCAATCCTTCAATAGGTGTAATGGCAAACAAATGCGATGCTATAAAAAACATCAACACAGCCAAAAGGTTTCGTTTTTGTTTCATTGTTTTTATAGTGGGTTTGTTTATTTTATAAAGAATGATGTAAAGGTACGAATTATTTCGCAATAAAACTATTAATTTTCTACGTATAGGAATAAAAAAAAGGTCTCCAAAGTCGTTAGACCTTGAAGACCC
>ULYE01024814.1_pt1 | contig 23028 bp, 19 predicted proteins | sample 1961921 | NCBI WGS metagenome assembly ULYE01 (sample SAMEA4835856, study PRJEB28245) | human gut metagenome | biome: gut microbiome; material: fecal sample | place: Denmark | collected 2008 | reverse complement strand
CATAAAACAAGACCCTCCATACACGAACAAAGGAACCTGCTGTAAAACGCCGCCTCCCTGCCTATCCAGGTAAAACGTTTTTTCTTCTGCCAGCCCGCCAACTTTATGGTAAACCAGACAAGTTGCACAAAATATATGTTCGACTTTCTTGTTGTCCACATTATCCACATTTTGTCCCCAGTTTTGTGGATAAGTTTTGCACACCCATTTTTTCCCTTTTTTAGGGAAAATGGAGTTTTGCACCGACTTATCCACATTATCCACAATTTTCGTCTGTTCACGAAGCCCCCATTTTCCCCGGCGCATTTTGATTTCTTTTTTGTTCAGATCTCATAAACTTGCATATTTCTTTCAAAAATACAAGCAGATCTATTGACAAATGAAGAACCCTTGCATTACCTCCAAACCCCCGTTTTTTCTAGCTTTTTCGACCTTTTTCTGTTGCAAAAACACACCCATTCTGCCCTATCCTGCAAGACTCTTTTTTCATATTTCATTGTCCGCCTCACAAACCGCGCGCAAATCCCTTATAAAACAACAGCAATTCGTGAAAAATCAAACGACACAGTATTTCGACCTGTTTTTCAATTAATTGTGTTGACAATTTTGCGAAAAAGGTTGAATTTAACATCCAAAAGTGGTATACTATAGCCATCCCAATAAAAAGGAGCGATGATTATGCGTTATAAGATTACTGGAAGAAATATCAATGTTACCCCGGGGTTAAAAGCAGCTGTAGAGGAGAAGATCGGAAAATTAGAGCGATACTTCAATCAGGACACTGAAGTGAATATCACACTTACGGTTGAGAAAGATCGTCAGAAGATCGAGGTTACCATCCCTGTCAAAGGCACCATCATCCGTGCAGAGCAGGAAAGCAACGATATGTATGTATCGATTGATTTGGTAGAAGAAATCATCGAGCGTCAGCTCAAAAAATATAAGAATAAAATCGTAGACAAGAAACAGGCAGCCGTTGCATTCTCTGACCTCTTCATAAACGAAGAATATGATTCCAACGACGAAGTAGATATCGTCAAAGTAAAGAAATTCGCTATGAAGCCGATGGATCCGGAAGAGGCTTGTGTACAGATGGAACTCTTAGGACATAGTTTCTATGTATTCCTGAATTCCGAGACCGAGCAGGTCAATGTTGTTTACAAACGTAAAGGCAACACCTACGGATTGATCGAACCAGAATTTTAATTCATCGCTTCGTACTATAAGTAGACAAGTTTCCTAGCAAAAAGGGGAGCTGCCATGTGGCAGTTCCCCTTTTTGCGTTGTGTTAAGTTCCATTCATATCCAATTTCTTTTCTTAGAACAGACCCGTGATCCGTCCATTCTCATCGACATCGATCTTCTCTGCCGCCGGCACCTTCGGAAGTCCTGGCATCGTCATGATGTCGCCGGTCAGCGCTACGATGAAGCCTGCGCCCGCGGATACTTTCAGGTTGCGAACAGTTACTGTAAAGTTCTTCGGTGCGCCGAGCAGCTTCGCATTGTCCGAAAAGCTGTACTGCGTCTTCGCCATACAGATCGGATAGTTACCAAATCCAAGCTCAGTCAGGCGTTTTGCCTGCTTCTTTGCTGCATCCGTGAGTACAACGCCGTCGCCGTGGTAGATCTTCTTCACGATCGCATCCAGTTTCTCCTCGATCGTTGTATCGGTCTCGTAGCAGTAGTGGAACTCGCTCTCAGTCTCGCACAGGCGGATGACTTCTTTTGCCAGCTCCTCGCCGCCTTCTCCGCCTTTCGCCCATACCTCGGACAGAGCTACATTGACACCTACCTCATGGCACTTGTCCTCGATCAGCTTTAATTCTGCCTCGGTATCCATTGGGAAGCGGTTGATCGCTACGACACACGGAAGTCCATATACCTTGGTAATATTTTCTACATGCTGCATCAGGTTCGGAAGTCCCTTCTCCAGTGCTTCCAGATTCTCTGCGTTTAAGTCAGCCTTCGCCACGCCGCCGTGATGCTTCAGGGCACGTACCGTCGCTACTACAACGACCGCCGACGGTTTCAGCTCTGCCATCCGGCACTTGATATCCAGGAATTTCTCCGCACCCAGGTCAGCGCCGAAGCCAGCCTCTGTGATCGTGTAATCACCCAGCTTTAATGCCATCTTTGTCGCAATGACGGAGTTACATCCATGCGCGATGTTTGCGAACGGACCGCCGTGGATAAATGCCGGTGTATGCTCTAAGGTCTGTACCAGGTTTGGTTTCAGGGCATCCTTTAAAAGAGCCGTCATCGCGCCCGCTGCTTTCAGATCACCGGCAGTGACCGGTTCCTCGTCATAGGTATAACCTACAATAATCTTGGAAAGGCGTTCTTTCAGATCCGTAATATTGCGTGCCAGGCACAGAACTGCCATGATCTCGCTGGCAACCGTGATGTCATATCCGTCCTCACGGGTCACGCCATCCACGCGGCGTCCCAGACCATCTACGATGTTGCGGAGCTGACGGTCATTCATATCGACAACACGCTTCCAGGTAATGCGCTTCGGATCGATGCGGAGTGCATTGCCCTGATAGATATGATTGTCCAGCATCGCTGCCAGCAGGTTGTTTGCTGCGCCGATCGCGTGGAAATCACCGGTAAAATGGAGGTTGATATCCTCCATTGGAATGACCTGTGCATATCCGCCGCCAGCTGCACCACCTTTGACACCAAAGACCGGTCCCAACGACGGCTCACGAAGCGCTACGGTTACCTTTTTGCCAAAACGTTTCAATCCGTCTGCCAGACCGACCGTGGTCGTGGTCTTTCCTTCTCCGGCTGGAGTCGGGTTGATCGCGGTCACCAGAATCAGTTTTCCATCCTTGCCCTCGGTCTCTTTCAGAAGATTGTAGTCAACCTTTGCCTTATAATTTCCATACTGCTCCAGATACTTCTCGTCTACGCCTGCCGCCTGTGCAATCTCACCGATTTTCAGTGGATTCGCTGCCTGTGCAATCTCAATATCTGTCATCATTACTCCTGTACCTCCCTGTTTTTGCGGTTTTGCCTGTTCCGGAAGTTTTCACACAGTGAATGTTATCTGCTTTATCTTCTGTAAAAAAGATCCCCCTGTGAATTTCCCGGAAAGGCTGTGAATGTTATCTATTATATACTGTGTCTGACAATTTGGAAAGATACAAAATTGATTTTTCACAAAAAATTGCATCCGATTCCAGTTTTTCTACTCTTTTCTCAAGTTCTGATACATAACTTTCGTCCTTGATCGATGCCAGATTGATCTTCACATTAAAGAGTGCGCCCACAACCGCTGTCCGGGCTAACATCGCCGCAATCAGACCGTCGGAAACGGCACCTTTATTGCCCCTCTTTACGACCGCTTCCGCCATCGGAAAAATCTTTGCCGCTGACTCCGCGATCGCAAGCGGCGCTTCGGTCGCCTCTTTTAACCCTTGCTGCAGGGCGGCAGTGCGGATTTTTTTCTCCTCTTCCGTCCCCTTCGGAAGCTTCAGCGCTCTCATATATCCGTTAAACGATTCGCTGTCCTTTTTGATCCCTGCCAGCAGCTCCTCATGCAGCGCAGCGCCCTCAGCTGCCAGCGCCTGCATTTCCTCCTGCACCCCGGCATATTTTTCCTTTCCGATCGTCAGATTTGCCACCATTTCCATCAATGCCGCGCCCAGCGCCCCCACCATCGCCGACACGCTTCCGCCGCCCGGTACAGACGCCTTCGAAGCAGTTTCTTCTACGAACTGGTTTACGGAAAGTTCTCTTAATTCTGCCATGATTTTTCTCCTTTTTTATAAAAAGAATGTGCCTTGGCACATTCTCGCGCCGAGCGCGGTCGCCTGCGACATGTTTCTGCTTCGCGCGAGTGCGCACATTTTCCTATGAAAATGAAAAAATACCGCAAAATTGCTTGTCTCACCGATCAGAAATCTTCTGCCCCGCTGGCAACGTAATTTTGCGGTATTCCCACCGCGCCCTACGGATATGAAATCGTTCCGTAAGAACCGATATACTCCTTTATCTGCGTTTACTAATTTAAGAATGAAACTGCTTTACACGGTGTCCGGTAGTTGGACGGCGAAATCTTGATGCCGCTCTTTGCCGTACTTGCGTGGATAACCTGTCCATTGCCTATGTAAAGTGCTACGTGATTGATATAATTGCCGCTCGCATAAAAAAGCAGATCGCCCGGCTGTACTGCGCTGACCGCAACCTCCTTGCCCTTTGCCGCCTGATCTCTCGAGCTTCGTCCGGTTGAAATACCGAAATGTGCAAATACACTCATTGTAAATCCGGAACAGTCCGCGCCGTTTGTCAGACTGGTTCCGCCGTATACATACGGATTTCCAAGGAACTGCTTTGCGTATGCCACAACCGCAGAACGGGTAGCATTTGTTACTTCATTTCCAGAAGAGGACGTACCGCCTGTGCCTGGTCCGCCACCCGGTCCAACGCCGCTTGCAGTGGTCGCTTTCGTCGCTGCCGCGGTAGTCGGCGCTTTCGTCTCAGCTGCCTTTGTCGTCTCCTTGGCTGCCGCTGTCGTCCCAGCTGCCTTGCTTTCGCTCGGATTCGCCTCTATTGTTCCGCTGTAGGAAGTCTCCGGTGCTTTGGTCGTCTCTTTGGCAGCCGCCGTGGTTTCCTTCGCCGCTGCCGTGGTTTCCGCTGCCCTCGACTCTTCCTCGGCTTTCTTCTTTACCTGTTCCAGGTTCTCGATCGCCGCATTCGCTTCCTGTTTCAGTTTTTCTTCTTCCGCTTTCTGCTGCTGTTCCTCAGCTACGGAAACTGCCTGCTTAAAGTCTACCTGTGTCGTAATATAATCTTTATACACATATCCGACCAGATCATTATCGACGGAAATCTTGGCAAAATCGCCCTCTTCTCCGATCACCTCATACTCTGCATCGGCAGAAAGAAGATCCAGCGTCTTGCCCTCTAAGCTCGGCGTCTCTCTCAGGCGAAGCGTAGAGGTATTTGTAACCTTCGCGTAGGTTGTGCCGACTTCCCTGGCAATCTTGGACGCCTCCTCGCCGGTCACAAAATACTGTGCTTTAATATAACCGGTCACGGAACCCGACTGGATATGGTACCATTTGCCGCCCTCGCCGTCCACCGTGTCCAGAATTGTCGCCGCACAGTTATTGTAAATCTTTCCGACTACCTCGCTGCCTGTGCTCGCCTGTGCGCGAACATTGACATAATTGGTCACACGGGAAATCGCGATATTATCGTAGATCGACTTGGACATCGCGCGGACAACCGCCTCAGTCTCGCCAGTTGTCTCCTTTGGCTGGGCTTTCGTCTCTGCTGCCACCTGTGCCGGTTTGGCTGTCTGCGCGCCGCCTGCCACGCCCGTCTGACCGGCTCCCGCCACTGCCAGAACTTCTTTAGAAGCAAATGCCTCCGCCAGCTCTTTTTCCGGGTTCAAGCTGCTCGCATAGTAATTATTGATCGCCACTGACGCACCAGCGACCGGGGCATCCGTCTCCAGATTCATCGCCGCCTGGGCGCTCATCTGTCCCGTCCCTGCCATCACAAGGCACGCTCCTGATGCTATCAGAAATTTCAGCGTTTTTCTCATAAGAACCTCCTACTCTTCTGTCCGTTCTGTTCCGTCGTTTTATCTCAAACTGTAACTGTTCAGTACCTTCACAGTCACGCGCAAAAATCCATTAAAAATTGCCTACGGCAATGGGATTTTTGCCTACTGACCCATGTTTTCGTACGGTCAGCGTAGTAAATGCGCAGACCTACTAAACAGTTACTCTGTTTTCTTCTATGTTAAAAATGAGTTATGCCTGAAGATATCGCTCTGCAGATGCCACGCAGTTTGCACCGTCCGATGCCGCTGTCAGAATCTGGCGCAGCGCCTTGGTCCGGACATCTCCGGCTGCAAATACGCCCGGAACGCTCGTCTGACCGCTCTCATCCGCCCGGATGTAGCCCTGCTCATCAAGCTCTAACTGACCCGCATACAGCTCACTCTCCGGTGCGATTCCAACCGCAATAAAGACACCATCCACGTCCAGCCGCCTCTCTTCTCCGGTTTTGGTCTGTCTCAGCCGCAACGCCTCCACCTGAGCGTTCCCTTCAATCGCAGCCGTCTCGCTGTTCCAGACAAATTCAATATTTTCAAGCGCCTGTAAGCGCTCCTGCAGCCGTTTTGCCCCGCGAAGCTTGTCTCTGCGGTGGACGATATATACTTTTTCACACATCCGTGCAAGAAAAATTGCATCTTCCAGCGCCGCGTCGCCGCCACCCACAACGGCAACCGTCCTTCCCCGGAAAAATGCCCCGTCGCAGGTCGCGCAGTATGAAACGCCTGCCCCGCGAAGTTCCTCTTCTCCCGGCACCTCCAACGTCCTGTGATGTGCTCCGGATGCCAGAATCACACAGCGTGCCTCATACGTCTCTTCCTCGCAGACTACTTTCTTCACATTTCCTGAAAGCTCGACCTGCACGACCTCATCCTGTACAACTCTTGCTCCCAGCTTGTTTGCATGCTCCCGGAACTGTCTGGAAAGCTCAAAGCCGGTCACACCCGGAAATCCCGGATAATTGTCCACCTCCCAGGTATTCAGCACCTGTCCGCCGCTGATTCCATTCTTCTCTATCACAATCGTGTCCAGACATGCCCGCTGTGCATAAATCGCCGCACTCAAGCCAGCTGGTCCGGAACCAATGATTATTATATCATACATGGTATACAGTTCCTTTCTTCCGAATCTGTTCGGTAATTGATCCGCTCTATCGCTGTGTCAGATCCATTTGGTTTTAGTATAACACATTTTGGCACTTTCATACAATGCTGTAAAACACTCAGAAGAGCAAAAAATGGATGAAAATTTCTTACGATTTTATGACAGGCGGAAAAATGAAACTATTTCATGAATTTTAAATACATGCTATAATTCAATCAAATATACGCATATAAGGAGTTTACTGCCATGAATCATAAAACTATCCTCGTAACCGGCGCTTCCCGCGGAATCGGGAAAGCGATTGCATTAACCTACGCCAGGAATGGCTGGGATGTCGTGATTACCTGCCTGAGGCGGAAAGAAGAATTAAAAAAGACCCAGCGCGAAATCGAAGCGCTGGGCGTTTCCTGCCTTGCCTGGATGGGCGATGCGGGCGATTTTGAGAGCTGTTCCCGCCTGTTTGACTCGATCCGGGAGCGCTTCGGTTCCCTGGATGTCCTCGTCAACAATGCAGGGATTTCCTACATCGGTCTGTTCCAGGATATGACGCCGGACGAGTGGAACCACATTCTCAATACCAACCTGACCTCCGTCTTCAACTGCTGCCGCCTCGCCGTTCCGATGATGGTGTCACGCAAATCGGGACGCATTCTCAATATTTCCTCCGTCTGGGGCGTCTGCGGCGCTTCCTGCGAAGTCGCCTATTCTGCCACCAAAGGCGGCATCAACGCCTTGACGCGCGCCCTCGCGAAAGAACTTGCGCCGAGCAGCATCCAGGTCAACGCGATCGCCTGCGGCGCTATTGACACCGAAATGAACCATTTTCTCGATGAAGAAGAACGGAATGCCCTGCTGGAAGAAATTCCAGCCGGACGTATGGGGCGTGCCGAGGAAGTCGGAAAACTGGCATACCAGCTGGGGAGCGAGGACTCCTATTTAACGGGACAGATAATTCAACTGGACGGCGGCTGGATCTAAAACCTGAAATAAATAAACGGATTATACGTGCTGCTGACGAGATACATGGTACACAAAAACAGCAGCACAGCCATAATCACAATATCCACTGTCTTTGTCACTTCTTTCTCATACAAATGCTCCCGCAGCTTCGGGCATATACTCTGCACGATGCCCGAAAACAGCACGCCCAGCACCGCAAGAAAAATCACTTTCCGATTCACGAACAGCGACGCCGGATAGATGCCGTTCTCCCAGGTAAACATCTGATGCAGGATCACTTTCGCATCCGCCAGCGTATCGGCGCGGAAGAACACCCAGCCAACCACTACAACCAACGCCGTATAGATGTGATTCAGTCCCCGGAAGCAGTTCTTCTCCAATAGCTTCCCAAGTCCCATGCGTTCCACCACCAGAAACAGCCCATGGTACAATCCCCAGATGATAAAGGTTGCCCCAGCGCCATGCCAGAGTCCGGTCGCAAAAAAGACAATCAGCAGATTAATATACGTCCGCACCTGCCCTTTCCGGTTGCCGCCCAGCGGGATATAAAGATATTCCCTAAACCAGGTCGAGAGTGAAATATGCCAGCGTCTCCAGAACTCGCGGATCGAGGTAGAGATATACGGATAATTGAAGTTCTCCATAAAATCAAATCCAAACATTTTTCCCAATCCGATCGCCATATCCGAATATCCCGAAAAATCAAAATAAATCTGAAGTGTGTACAAAACCGCCAACATCCACGCATTGACCGTTCCCAGCTGTGCCAGCGGTTTCTCCATCATCCAGTCCACCGTCGCCGCAAAGGTATTAGCAAACAACATTTTTTTCGCCAGTCCGTAGGAAAAGCGCTTGATTCCATACGCCATCCCCTCCGCCGTACACTGCCGGTTCCCAATCTGTTCGCAGACATCGTGATACTTGACGATCGGTCCCGCGATGAGCTGCGGAAAGAAGGAAATATAGAGCGCCAGATGAAAGATATTTTTTTGCGCCTGAATCGTCCCCCGGTACACATCCACCACGTAGGAAAGCGCCTGAAACGTGTAGAAGGATATTCCGACCGGAAGAGCAATCTCGCGGAAAGAAAGGGTATGTGCGCCGCCCGCAAAGCGGCTTAACAGAGAATTTGTAATCTCGACTGCGAAGTTAAAATATTTGAAATAGCCCAGAAGAAGGAGGTTTAAAAACACGCAGGTTGTAACAGCAAGGCGCATTCTGTGTTTACTCTGCATCCTCCCAATCCACAATCCAAAGAAATAATTCAGCCCGATCGAAACAAGCATCAGAATCACATACTTCGGCTCGCCCCACGCATAAAAAAAGAGGCTGGCAGCCAGAAGGACGCCATTGCGGATATGCAGATTTTTCGTTATAAAATAAAGCAAAAATACCGCTGGCAAAAAATACCATAGGAACACAAGGGAACTAAATAACATAAATCATACCATCCTGTATTTGTTACTGTTCACGCATACGTGCCCAGTAACCTGTATTTTCTTATATAGCAGATAAATCATATCTATATTCCAGACACTCTATTATACGGGTAATCCCCCTTAATCTGTCAAGTGTTTTTGACCAGAATAAAGAATGTACCTTTTTATGTAATAGGGAATTCCAAGGAATTTTCTATTACACAAAAAAACCCTGCCTCCCAGGTTCATCACCTCGGAAACAGGGTTCTCTTTACTCGCTGGCACGGGACTGCGGAGTACTGGGTGGAGTAAATCCGTCCAGCCGGCGCTGTCTCATATATTTATCAGAGAAAAACATACAAAACTCTACTGCTATATGCTAAAAAGATTTCTCTTCCTATTTTAATTAGTTGTTCTTAGCTGCTGCTTTTGCTTCTTTGATCTTCTCAGTCAGCATCGGAACGATCTTGTTTAAGTCACCTACTACGCCGTAGTCAGCAACATCGAAGATCGGAGCAGACTCATCTTTGTTGATAGCAACGATGATGTCAGACTCTTCCATACCTGCCAGATGCTGGATAGCACCAGAGATACCGATTGCAAAGTATACGTTCGGACGAACAGTCTTACCTGTCTGACCTACCTGAAGATCCTTCGGTTTCCAGCCAGCATCTACAACTGCACGAGAGCAGCTTACGGTACCGCCGATAGCCTCTGCCAGATCATCCAGAATCTTGAAGTTCTCCGGGCTTCCTACGCCACGGCCGCCGGATACAAGGATCTTAGCATCCATGATATCAACGGTGTTGGATACAGCCTTAACAACTTCCAGAATATCAACATATTTGTTGTTCTTTGTGAATCCCGGATTGAACTCAGTAACAACAGCTTTTTTGCCAGCTTCCTTCGGAGCCTTCTGCATAACACCCGGACGAACGGTTGCCATCTGCGGACGGAAATCCGGGCAAGCGATGGTAGCGATGGTGTTGCCGCCGAATGCCGGACGAGTCATAAGCAGCTGATTGTGCTTTGTCTCTCTACCCGGAACCGGATTCATCGGGAAATCGCCGATATCAAGTTTTGTACAGTCTGCAGTCAGACCTGTATGGATTCTAGCGCAAACACGCGGACCAAGGTCACGACCGATTGCAGTTGCACCGATCAGGAAGATTTCCGGTTTGAACTCTTTGATAACAGATGCGATTGCATGTGTGTACGGCTCTGTACGGTACTCTTTTAATTCCGGATCGTCTACAACGATAACCTTATCTGCGCCGTACTCTGCTAACTGATCTGCAAGACCCTTAACGTCAGAACCAACTAAAACAGCGGTTACTTCTACTCCTAAATCTTTTGCTAATTCTTTACCTTTGCCAATCAGCTCATAAGCGATATTGCTGATAACATTATCCACCTGCTGTGCAAAGACAAATACGCCCTTATATGCTTCTAAGTTGTTCATCTTATTCACCACTCTTTTCTATAAAATAATTAGATAATGTGTTTCTCTGCCAGTTTGCCAACGATATAATCTGCGGAAGCTGCCGGATCAAGTTCTACTTTCTCGCCAGCACCCTTTCTTACCTTATCGGAAGCTTTTGCGATCTGTGTCGGTGATCCCTTCAGACCAAGGTTGGAATCCTCAACATCTTTCAGATCTTTTCTGCCCCAAACGGTGATCTCTTTTGCATATGCATCAAAGATTCCGCCCGGAGTCATATAACGCGGCTCGTTTAACTCTGCAAGAGCGGTTAAAAGACACGGAAGCTGTGCTTTTACTACATGATATCTATCATCATACTGACGCTCAACTACGATGTATTTCTCAGCTTCGTTTACTTCACGAATCTTCTGAGCGTAGCTGATTACCGGAAGGCCAAGGTGCTCGGAGATCTGCGGACCTACCTGAGCGGTATCGCCATCGATAGCCTGACGGCCAGTAATGATTAAGTCATAATCCAGGTTGCGAAGTGCGCCTGCGATTGTCTGGGAAGTAGCCCAGGTATCTGCACCACCAAGTACACGGTCAGTTACAAGAACACCATTGTCTGCGCCCATAGCCATAGCCTCGCGAAGAACCTCTTCAGCCTTCGGAAGACCCATAGTAACTACGGTAACTTCTGCACCATACTGATCTTTTAAGCGAAGCGCTGCCTCCAGACCTGCTTTATCATCTGGGTTCATGATTGCCAGCATTGCGCTTCTGTCAAGAGTACCATCCGGGTTAAATTTAACTCCGCCTTTGGTATCCGGAACCTGTTTTACACAAACTACAATTTTCACGGTATTTTCACTCCTTATTTTTTTCTTTTTTCTCTAGGACTGAGATTGTTCTGATTTCTCTGCAGACTGAATTATTTTAACAGATCAGCGGAGATAACCATTCTCTGAACCTCAGATGTACCCTCGTAGATCTCAGTGATCTTAGCATCACGCATCATACGCTCTACGTCGTACTCTCTCGTGTAGCCGTAACCACCGTGAAGCTGTACAGCCTTGGTTGTAACTTCCATAGCAACCTCTGCTGCATACAGTTTAGCCATAGCTGCTTCTACAGAATAGGTTTTCTGTGTCTTCTTAGCAACGGCTGCTCTGTAAACAAGGAGCTGAGCTGCTTTAACTTTGGTAGCCATATCTGCCAGCTGGAACTGAGTGTTCTGGAACTGACCGATAGCACGACCAAACTGTTTTCTCTCTTTTACATAATCAACAGTTCTCTCAAGAGCGCCCTCTGCAAGACCAAGTGCCTGGGAAGCGATACCGATACGTCCGCCATCCAGGGTATGCATAGCGATGTGGAAACCTTTGCCCTTCTGGCCAAGCAGGTTCTCTTTCGGGATACGGCAATCTGTGAAGATCAGCTCGTATGTAGCAGATCCACGGATACCCATCTTCTTCTCTTTGGTACCGAAGGTGAAGCCCGGAGTTCCTTTCTCTACGATAAATGCAGAGATCTCTTTTTTCTTTCTGCCCTTTACTTCAACAACGCCTGTTACAGCGATGATAACGTAAATGTCAGCCTCTTTACCATTAGTAATGAAAACTTTGGAGCCGTTTAATACCCACTCGTCGCCGTCTAATACAGCCTTGGTCTGCTGACCCTGAGCATCTGTACCAGCACCCGGCTCAGTAAGACCGAAAGCACCAAGCTTCTCGCCCTTAGCAAGCGGAACCAGGTATTTCTGTTTCTGCTCTTCAGTACCGAAGGTCTGGATCGGATCGCAGCACAGAGATGTGTGTGCAGATACGATAACGCCGGTAGTACCACAAACTTTGGAAAGCTCCTCAACGCACATAGCGTATGTTAACGGATCACAGCCCTGTCCGCCATACTCCTTCGGAACCGGGATGCCCATGAAGCCAAGCTTCTGCATCTTTTTAACGGTTTCCTCCGGGAAGTGCTCTGTCTCGTCAACTTCCTGTGCCAAAGGTTTTACTTCGTTCTCGGCGAAGTCATGGAATAACTTTCTCGCCATTTCATGCTCTTTACTTAATGTAAAATCCATGTGTCTATTCCTCCATCATTTTCTTATATACGCTTAAGAGGCGGCTTTAAGCGCCGCCCCGTTGCGGTTCTTAAAAATCTGGTACTCTATTATGTTTTCATCTGGTCAAGAAGCCAGACTTATGTACATATTAGTTGTACTTGTAGAAGCCTTCGCCAGACTTACGGCCAAGCTTGCCGCCGCGAACCATCTTTCTAAGAAGCGGCTGCGGACGGTACTTCGGGTCACCAGTCTCAGACTGAAGTACTTCCATGATAGCCAGAACAACGTCCAGACCTACCAGGTCGCCCAGTTCAAGCGGTCCCATCGGATGGTTAGCACCCAGCTTCATAGCGGTATCGATACCCTCTACAGAAGCCTCGCCCTCAGCGTAGATACCGATAGCTTCGTTGATCATCGGGATGAGGATACGGTTTACTACGAAACCAGCGCCCTCTTCTACCTGTACCGGGATCTTGCCGATCTCTTCAGAGATCTTCTTAACTTTGTCAACAATCTCTGCCGGAGTGTTTAAGCCTGCGATAACCTCAACCAGCTTCATAACCGGAGCCGGGTTGAAGAAGTGCATACCGATAACCGGGCGGTCAAGACCTGCACCGATCTCAGTAATGGACAGAGAAGATGTGTTGGTAGCGAATACGCAGTCTGCCTTGCAGATAGCGGCCAGCTCTTTGAAGGTCTGTTTTTTGATCTCCATGTTCTCGATTGCTGCCTCAACTACGAGATCGCAGTCACTGCAGATAGTCTTAACGCCGGTATGGATTCTGGCAAGGATCTTGTCTGCATCCTCTTTTGCCATCTTTCCTTTTGCTACTCTCTTCTCAAAGTTCTTGGAAATTTTCAGTTTGCCGTTGGAAGCAAACTCTTCGTTAATATCACACAGGCATACTTCATATCCATCTACCTGGGCAAATGCCTGAGCGATTCCGGAACCCATGGTTCCTGCACCAATAATACCAACTTTCATGACAAATCCTCCTGAAATTATACAACTATAATTTAACTAACTATCTATTGTTAAACTGCTCCACTTTCCGTTTCTCAAGGAATGCTTGCATACCGTTCTTCTGATCTTCTGTCTCGAAGCATCCGCCAAACAGTTTTTCCTCGATCACGATAGCCTGATCCATATCAGTCTGAAGTCCGTCGTTCATCGCCTTCTTGCTGTTTCTGACAGCGATCGGAGCCATCTTTGCGATAGCGCCTGCCAGCTTCTTCGCAGCCGGCATCAGCTCTTCCTGTGTATAAACAGCATTTACAAGTCCGACACGGTATGCCTCGTCCGCTTTGATGTTGCGGGACGCAAATACCATCTCTTTTGCCTTGCCCGGTCCGATGAGACGTGCGAGTCTCTGTGTACCGCCGAAGCCCGGTGTGATACCAAGACCTACTTCAGGCTGTCCGAATAATGCATTGTCCGAGCAGATACGGATATCACAGCTCATGGCAAGCTCGTTGCCGCCGCCGAGTGCGAAACCGTTTACTGCCGCGATAACCGGAACCGGGAAAGTTTCGATCTTGCGGAAAATATCGTTGCCTAATTTACCGAAGTGCTCGCCCTGCTCCTTGGTCATCACGCTCATAGCAGCGATGTCAGCACCGGCTACGAAAGATTTCTCTCCTGCGCCGGTCAGGATAATTGCACGAATTTCGGAAAGGTCTACTGCATCAAATGCAGCTTCAATATCCTTCAGCACATCCTCGTTTAACGCGTTCAGTGCCTTCGGACGATTAATAGTTATGACTGCGACGTGTCCGTCTACCTCATAGTCTACAAATCCCACTTCCAGTTCCTCCTAAAAAGCTCTTGAATTGAAATACGTAAAACCAGAAACAGCCGGAGCGCCGGGGATAAGCCCCGACGACTCCGGTTCTGCGTCAGAAATTAGTCTCTCTCAACGATCGTTGCGCAGCCCATGCCGCCACCGATACACAGAGTAGCTAGACCCTTCTTAGCGTCACGTTTCTGCATCTCGTATAACAGAGTTGTCAGGATACGGCAGCCAGATGCTCCTACCGGATGTCCGATAGCGATTGCACCGCCGTTTACGTTCAGGATGTCTTTGTTGAAGCCAAGGTCACGAGCTACAGCGATAGACTGAGCTGCGAATGCCTCGTTTGCCTCGATCAGGTCGAAGTCTTCTACCTTCCAGCCTGTCTTCTTCAGAACTTTCTTGGTAGCTGCAACCGGTCCAATACCCATGATGCTCGGATCTACACCGCCCAGAGCGCCTGCTACCCATGTAGCCATCGGTTTGATACCCAGTTCTTTTGCTTTCTCTTCGCTCATAACAACTACAGCTGCTGCACCATCGTTGATGGAGGAAGCGTTACCAGCTGTTACACGTCCGTCTTTCTTGAATGCCGGACGAAGCTTGCCAAGAATCTCTACAGTGGAACCCGGACGCGGACCCTCATCGGTATCTACGATAACAGTCTCTTTTTTCTTCTTAACTTCGATCGGAACGATCTCGTCTTTGAAACGTCCAGCCTCGATAGCTGCGCAAGCCTTCTGCTGGCTAGCTGCTGCAAACTCATCGAGTTCTTCTCTTGTGATACCCCACTGATCGCAGATGTTCTCAGCGGTGATACCCATGTGGTAATCGTTGAATGCATCCCACAGAGCGTCATTTACCATGGTGTCGATCATGGTCGCATTGTTCATACGGTATCCGTAACGAGCCTTCATCAGAGCATACGGAGCTGCGGACATGTTCTCTGCACCACCAGCTACTACGATGTCAGCATCGCCTGCAAGGATCATATCTGCTGCTGCGTTTACAGCATTCAGACCAGAACCGCAAACCACGTTCAGGGTAACTGCCGGAACTTCTACCGGAAGACCAGCTTTCAGAGACATCTGACGTGCTACGTTCTGACCAAGGCCAGCCTGGATAACACATCCCATGTATACGTGATCAACCTGCTCCGGAGCAACGCCTGCTCTCTTCAGAGCCTCCTTGATAACTACGGCACCCATCTCAGCTGCTGGAACAGTACTGAGCTGACCACCCATAGAACCTACTGCGGTACGGCATGCACTTGCAATTACGACTTTCTTAGACATTGAAAAAATCCTCCTTGAAAATGATCCACCACGTAAATAACACAACTGCAGTAAATAGTAAAATAGTGATAAATATGATAGTGTATTTGTATCTTAACACCCCACGCGGCTCCTGTCAAATAATTATCAATGGATTTATAAAGATTTAAGATTCTCATTTTTCCGCGTACAATCCACTTATTTCTACATCGTTCTGATCGCCTTTAGGCGGAATGCACAATTTTTTTCTTCCGTTTTCTCAATAAAAGTGGTCTTCTCTGGCATTATAACCAACGTGGTATTTTGTTTGTGAATTAATAGACAAAGTCATTCTTCTTCTATTTACATACACTTATATCTGTAATTCATAAATATGAATATGTCGTCATTTTCCCCTATTTTGTCCTCCGCCTCTTTCGTTGACAAGGGGTAGTGGAGATGATACACTGATAAACAACGGGGGATGTCCGAATCACGCATTTGTACGGACTTCTTCATATTATTAAAAAGGACAAGGTGAATAAGTATGGATTACAAGAAACTGTATGCAGAAAAGCTGGTTTCCGCTGAAAAAGCTGCTTCCGTCGTTAAATCTGGCGACTGGGTTGACTATGGCTGGACCACCGGCACTCCGGTAGCAGTCGATGCTGCTATCGCAAAACGTCTTCCGGAACTGGAGAATGTAAACTTCCGCGGCGGTATCCTGATGTGGGTACCGGAGATCTTCAAGATCGAAAACCCGGCAGCTCATATGACCTGGAACTCCTGGCACATGAGCGGTATCGAAAGAAAGGCAATCGCACAGGGATTCAGCTTCTATGCTCCGATCCGTTATTCCGAGCTTCCGAGATACTATCGTGAGTCCGCAACCAAACCGGATGTAGCTGTATTCCAGGTCGCTCCGATGGACGAGCACGGTTATTTCAACTTCGGACCAAATGCTTCCCATATGGCAGCCTGCTGCGAGACTTCCAAGGTTGTCATCGTAGAGGTCAATGAAAATATGCCGGTCTGCCTCGGCGGATTTGAGAACGGCGTTCATATCTCCAACGTAGACATGATCGTAGAGGGCAGCAACCCGACCATCGCAGAGATGGGAGGCGGCGCAGCAGCGACTGAGGTCGATGAAGCAGTTGCAAAACTGATCGTAGACGAGATCCCGGATGGTGCCTGCTTACAGTTAGGTATCGGCGGTATGCCGAACGCAGTCGGTTCCCTGATTGCGAAATCTGACTTAAAGGATCTGGGTGTTCACACCGAGATGTACGTTGACGCATTCGTTGATATTGCCGCAGCCGGCAAGATCACAGGCGCTCACAAAGCACTGGACAAAGGCCGTCAGGTATACGCATTCGGCGCTGGCACCAAGAAACTGTATGACTACTTAAACAACAACCCGGCCTGCATGAGTGCTCCGGTTGATTACACCAACGACGTCCGCACCATCGCAGCCCTGGACAACTTCATGTCCATCAACAACGCGGTTGACCTCGACCTCTTCGGTCAGGTAAATGCAGAGTCCGCAGGAATCAAGCACATCAGCGGTGCAGGCGGACAGCTTGACTTCGTTCTGGGCGCTTACCTGTCCAAGGGCGGAAAGAGCTTCATCTGCTGCTCCTCCACCTTCAAGAACAAGGCTGGCGAGCTGCAGTCCCGTATTCTCCCGACCTTAAATCAGGGTTCCATCGTAACCGATACACGTGCAAACCTACACTACCTGGTAACCGAGTACGGTAAAGTAAACTTAAAGGGTCTTGCAACCTGGCAGAAATGCGAAGCTATCATCTCCGTTGCACATCCGCAGTTCCGCGATCAGCTGATTAAGGAAGCTGAGAAGATGCATATCTGGAGACAGAGCAATAAGATCTGATAAGAACTCAAGATCTGATAAAATCGGCAGGGTTCGGAGACAAAATCCAGCAAACCATCTATGGTATCTGAGACTCCCAGTTCTCCGATACACCAGATACGTTTATTTTCTAAAAAAGTGCTTTTCCTCTCAAAAAATTTTCTTTGAGAAGAAAGGCACTTTTTTATTTATACTTTTTTTCTTATAGTTTTTATTCTACAAGTCTCTGTCTACCATCCGCTACTGTTCCAGAGACTTCCACCGGAAGTTCGGAATCACATCCGACCACTTATTAATTCCGATGATTGATTTTGCAAAATTCGAAGTTTCCAGCGTGTATCTCTTCTGATCAATGTCGTGGAAAACTCTCCAGAGCTTTCGATCCTTTACCGCTACAATCTCATTGCCCTGATTCATATCACAGGACCACAGACCGAAGCTTAAGCCTGCCCTTACCTCTGACGGCGCATCGACCTGACGACTCAGAATGTACGCGTCGATATACGGGTTACTGTCCACGATATAGTAAGAATATGCAAATGCCGCCGCCTGGATATCCGACACATCGCCGCGCGTCAGACTCTGTGCAGTAAATCCTTCCTCCGTCAGAATGACATGGCGCACCTCGCCAGATGCTGTCTTCATCGAATCCTGATTCAGATAATCGGTCAGTACATGCAGGTTTGCAAAGTTGACAATCGGTGAATCTGCACTCTCGGTTACCAGCCCCGTTGCCGGATCATCCCAGAATTCCGGTTCCGTCATCGGGTACGGATACGGATGGTAGGCAATGCCCCAGTCCATCTGGCCTTCCGTTACTGCCAAGGCGTTAAACGTATCAACAATGCCTTTGCCCGTATAATGCACCTGATCGTTCAGGTTCTCATACGGAGCTCCCCACCAGAAATCAAGTGAAAAATAAACCCGGTCATTCGCACTTGTGCTCTTGATCGCCGTGTAGAACGTGCGGAATGCCTGCTGATACGTGGATACATATGCATTCAAATCTGCCGGTCCCATGTAGTTCCAAATCTGGTTGTTGATCTCATTGCCCAGAATCCAGTTGGAAATCTTCGCATAATTTGAATTATGATTCTTGCCGCTGTAACGATCCGCCAAAAACGCGAAGATCGCACGCGTTGTCTCAAATCCTTCCTGTGTCTTCGTGTTAAACATATAATAATTGGCGCTCGAAGATTTCGCAGTTCCCGCATGAACCAGTTCCGGGTGCGCGTCATTCCAGTCATTTAAAACGATCGCCGTCACAGATATATCTTTTCCGATATATGTACTGATCACCTTGTCATAATTTTCAACCACCGACTTATTAAAATGATACGTTTTTCCATCGTACTCATAATCAATGCCACTTCCTAAAAACTGGGAAAATGCGATATTGACCGCCACATGTTTGACACCCAGTGTAAATGCATCGTTGAGCATATTTAACTGGATATTCAAGCCCTTTTTCGTCAGCGGCGTCTTAAACGCATCCTGATTGGATGCAACCACCTCCGGATTTGTGATATAATGTGCCGCGCCAACTGCCGTAAATGTAGTTCCGTCAAACACTGCCGGAACAAACCGGCTGTAAAGGCGGTCCTGGGCGGTTCCCTTGTTTAAAGGAATCGAGACGGTCCTCGTCTCCCCTGCGCCTACGCTGCTGACATAATCAGCCCGGCTTCCAATCTCCGACTCATACGGCCGCAATTCAAACAGATAAATCTTTCCGTCCGTCCCCGTTGTATCACCGTTGCTTGAAAGTGAAATATCCACTGTATTCTGCCCCGAACCAATCAGACAGGAGCTGATCGAAGCGGTTATCTGAAACGTCTGCGCCGCCAGTGCTGTGAACGCAGCCGCCACGCTCAGGCAGACCGCTGCAGCCAGGACAAGCGCCGTTTTCATCCATTTTTTCATCCTGTTCCTTCCTTTCCGTCTAATATCCTATGGTATTTGATCATACTTCATTCTTCCGTCAGATTCAATTACTATTTTATTAAGGATTATTACAACTATTTTGGAAATTCCGTATGATTCCCAGCATTTTATCTTTTCCAAGCCTTGATTTCTTTCTTATTCCTATTCTTTCCACTTGCAAATATTGGTTTTATATATAAATCCCTTAGAGCTGCAAGTTTAAAAAGCTACAGTTTCCGGAACCATCAAGTATTCCTTCTGCCATAGCTTTTTGATATTACCGATTATTTAGTTCTTAATGCCCTCATCGCATTTAAAATTGCAATGACGGAAACACCGACGTCCGCAAACACGGCTTCCCACATATTCGCCACTCCAGCCGCGCCCATCAGAAGCACAACCGCCTTAACCGCCAGGGCAAACACGATATTCTGGTGCGCGATTGCCATTGTCTTGCGTCCGATTTTAACCACACCTGCAATCTTCGCCGGGTTATCATCCATCAGGACAATGTCCGCCGCCTCGATCGCCGCGTCACTTCCCATGCTTCCCATTGCAATACCGACATCTGCGCGGGAGAGAACCGGTGCATCGTTGATGCCGTCGCCGACAAATGCCAGCTTCCGCTTTCCGGTCATCTCCGCCAGCATCTCCTCGACCTTCTGCACCTTATCCGCCGGAAGCAGCTCCGTGTACGCCTGATCGATGCCAACCTTCGCAGCCACCGCCTCGCCGACCGCTTTCCGGTCGCCCGTCAGCATAACAGTACGGCGGATTCCAGCCGCCTTCAGTCCACGGATCGCATCCTCCGTCTCCGGCTTGATCGTATCGGCAATCAGGATACTTCCGGCAAATTTTCCGTCCTTTGCCAGATAAATCACAGTGCCGATGCCGTCGCATTCCTGATACGGTATATTTTTACTCTTCATCAGGCGTCCATTACCCGCCAGAACTATGTGACCGTCGATCGTTGTCTCGATACCGTGACCGGAAATCTCGTTGGTTTCACCGATGCGGGTTAAGTCGATCAGGGGTTTGCGTACCACTCCCTGCACACCCTCTTTGGACTGCACCTCTTTTATTGTGTCATTGTCAGCATCCAGAACGATTTCTGCTGTTCCCGCATTCGCCTTTTGAGTTTCTGCTTCTGCCAAACTGCCTTTTCTCTCACGATACGCCTCCCGTATCGATTCCGCGATCGGATGCGTCGAATAATTCTCGGCATACGCCGCCAGCTCCAGAAGCTCATCCTCACTGATTCCCGCCGGATGCAGCTCCGTCACTTTAAACTCGCCCTTCGTCAGGGTGCCTGTCTTATCAAATACCACCGTATCCAGCTCCGAAACTGCCTCCAGATAATTGCTTCCCTTGACTAACACACCGATGCGGGATGCAGCACCAATGCCGCCAAAGAAGCTAAGCGGAACCGAAATCACCAGCGCACACGGGCAGGAAATTACCAGGAAAATACAAGCTCTCTGAATCCACTCGCCAAATTCTCCGCCCAGCACAATCGGCGGCACAAATGCCAAAGCAACCGCCGCGATCACGACCACCGGCGTATAATATCTGGCAAACCGGGTGATAAAGTTCTCCACCTTCGCCTTCTTGCTGCTGGCATTCTCCACCAGCTCCAGAATCCGCGCCACCGTCGAATCATCAAATTCTTTCGTCACGCGCACCCGCAGAAGCCCGCTGCCATTGACACATCCGCTGATGATTTCATCCCCGGCTGCCGCACGGCGCGGTACCGATTCACCAGTCAGCGCCGAGGTATCGATCATCGATTCACCCTCTACCACCACGCCATCCAGCGGAATCCGCTCTCCCGGCTGCACCACGATGATGTCATCCACTTCCACATCGTCCGGATCGACCTGCTCTAACTGTCCATCTTTTTCAATATTGGCATATTCCGGGCAGATATTCATGAGATCGCTGATCGACTGGCGCGAACGGTTGACCGCATAACTCTGAAACAGCTCGCCAACCTGATAGAACAGCATAACCGCAACCGCCTCAGAAAACTCGCCCACACCGAACGCCCCGAACGTCGCTACTGTCATGAGGAAATTCTCATCAAACACCTGACCATTTTTAATCCCCCGGAACGCCTTGTATACAATATCCCATCCAATAATCAGATACGGAATTAAAAATACGACTAACTCTGTCCACGGCTGCGGCATTCCGGCAAACACATTCATTTTTTTCGCTGCTGCCGCCGCGATATATACGATTGCCGCCGCGACGATCCGCTTCAGCATCGTTTTCTGCTTCTGATTCATAAAGCCTCCCTTCATTCTGGAAACACATTCCCAGAAAAAAAGATATAGGAAAATGTGCCGGCACAGCTCATTTGCCTATATCTTTTTACTTTGCCCTTCTGTGCATTACACAATCTGATTTTATTCTTTTAAAAAGCAGCTTTTGATCCGATTATGCCTTTTCCAATTTTACATATTAATAATGCAGTCCGGTTCCACCTTCTTGCACACTTCTACAACCTCTTTCATGATCTCGTCGAAACGTGCGTCATCCGCATCGATCGTCATTTTCTGCATCATAAAGCTGACACTCGCATCATTGACTCCATCCAGCTTCTTGATCGCATCCTCCATCTTTGCTGCACAGTTTGCACAATCCAGATCAGTTAATTTAAATTTCTTCTTCATGATAATCCTCCTCTTTTTATTGAGTTATAAATTTTTAATGTTTGCTTTCCGAGACCTGCAATTTTTTTCTTTACAGATAGCACCGCTTTCACATTCATTCAATCCATTATCATCATTCAAGGAACTTGCTATTCTTTAATATGCTCAAAGCCCTGGTTGATAATCCGGTAAACATGGTCGTCTGCCAGCGAATAGAACACCGACTTTCCGTCCCGGCGGCTCTTGACAAGCTGCGACTGCTTGAGAATCCGAAGCTGATGCGAAATCGCCGACTGCGTCATATTAAGCAGCTGTGCAATGTCGCAGACACACATCTCCGACTCAAACAGCACAAACAAAATCCGGATCCGCGTCGAATCACCAAATACCTTAAACAGCTCCGCCAGATCATACAAATCATCGTCATCCGGCAGCATTCCCCGGACCGACTGCACAACCTCATCGTGAACAGCACACTCCTCACAGCACTCTACATCATGAATTGCCATCCGATTTCTCCCTTCATGCTACGCGTTTCTGCCCTGCTTTACTGCTTCTTTCGTGAAAGCAGTTTGCAGGATTTTATCAAGATTTCTTTGAACTATTTTTATTTATATGAATCATTGTTCATATGTTCATTATATGAATGTAACTGGGAAATGTCAAGAAATATTTGTGGGAATTTAAAAGGAGTAAATGAAATGTTTTCTCAATTATAAAATGCTGCAAAAAAGACTGTTCGTACAGACAAAATCCACTAAGTAATGCGCGTAAATGTGCTTCTTTCTGCCCGGTTTACAGATGATACTCTGTAAACCGGCACAGTTCAAATATCTATTCTCTACATCCTATGCTTTTTTGTCTATTTATGAACAGTCCGTTCTTTTTTATTCATTATTATATATCTTTTGCAGTTTATTTTTTCGACACTGCTTGAGCTATATTATCCATCGTCTGATGATCTTTTGCCTCTTTCTGCAACCCTGACTTAAACTTCT